>Ga0172379_10002085_pt1 | contig 36867 bp, 36 predicted proteins | sample GrowelOW334metaG_FD_119756 | JGI IMG/M metagenome (GOLD analysis project Ga0172379, IMG submission 119756) | Groundwater microbial communities from an aquifer near a municipal landfill in Southern Ontario, Canada - Groundwater well OW334 metaG | ecosystem: Environmental > Aquatic > Deep... | reverse complement strand
TATTCCGAGGTAGACCCCGGGCTTGCCCGGGGAACCGACGGAATGAGGATTCCTTGAACGGAATATCAATTCCGTTCCCGCCGAAAAATTATTTTTGTCGGAAGGTACTCCGAAAGCATGAATGTGCTTCAAGGAAGCATCCTTTGGCCGCCCTAGGCAATGCGGAAGTACCCTTCGGCGTGGTTTCAAACCCCGCCCGACGAAACACCTTTGAAAAATATAATTTTGATTTGCCCAAGACGGCAAAAGCGAAATGGCAATCCAAAAGGCGGGATATCCCCGCCCCTTGGATTGCCATTTCCGGAAATTAGCCTCTATTTTTTCTCTTACTGCTTGGATTCACCCTCCGTGTTAACAGGTTCTTTTTTCTCGGTATCTTTATCGTCAACCATGGTTTTTTGACGCAATCGGGATCGTGCCAAGCCGCAAAAAAGCCGCCTGGCGCCGAATCCAAAAAACGTGCTTAACTCCCAATACTGCACTGATTTTTGCACAAAATTCATTAACATAACATTAACAGCTTCGGCAACCAACCATTTTTGTAATCAATGTTAACGGCCGCCGTTCCTCGGCGCCGGGAAAAATCAAGAGTATATTTTTATATATGCTCCGCCCGACGCCGCCTGAAGCCACGCCGAAAGCTGTTTTCGCATTGCCCAAGGCAGCCGACAGAAAACAAATAATGGGGAAAAATAATAATTCGATGGCTATCATTAAAGGTGCCGGGTTCACGGAGGTTTATAAAAAATTCTCCGAAATTACACACATCCGTTGTTTGATTTAAAGCTTGATTTGAAAATCAAAAAAGGGTAGATTGGTTTAATCTAAGAAAAAATATGCCGCGCGCCGTTATCGGTTCAAAAAAAAGCCGCCGCCGGAAAATCCGCAAAACAAACGCGGATAAAGGCGGCGTTTTGCGTAAAACAGGATTAAAATTCCTGAACCGCCTTCCCTGGGGTACCCATTTTTGCCAATTCTACAAGACCAAACAGGATCTGCTGGATATCATGGTTCCTTATCATAAAACCGGCCTGGAAAACAATGAGATGTGTGTTTGGATAACTTCGGAATTTTTGACTGATGCCGATGTGAAGGAAGCGATGGAAAAAGCGGTCCCGAAATTCTCACATTATTTGGAAAAAGGACAGATCAAAATTTTTTCTTACGCGAAACGTTACCTTAAAGAGGGCAAGTTTGGCATGAATCGAGCGCTGAAAAAATGGACCAAGGAATATAAACTGGGCATCAAAGCCGGATTTGACGGCGTGCGAATCAGCGTAAATCCGTTCTGGATCAACAATAAAAAGAGTTGGAATGATTTTGCCGAATATGAGGCCGGGATCAATAATGCAATCAGCCCCCATAAGCTGCTGGCGTTGTGCGCTTATTCGCTGGATAAATGCGGCGTCGGCGAAATCCTTGACGCGGCGAATAACCATGAATTTGCCATCATAAAAAAATTCGATTCGTGGACAACCATAAAAAGCTCGGCCAACGAAAAGATCCGGGAAGCGGTACATGAAAGTACCCGGAATTACCAAGCTCTTTTTAAGGCGATGAATGAAAGTTTTTCGCTCCGCGAGCTTGTTTTTGGCGCCAACGGGAAAGTTAAAGATCACCGGTTTTTGGAAATAAATCCCGCGTTTGAAAAATTTATCGGGTTTAAACGCGCGCAGATAGTGGGAGAATTGCGCCGCAAACTTCCGGTTCCCGCCAGTCCCGGGTCGCAAAAAATTTACACTCAAGTCGCCCTTACGGGAAAACCGGCGCATTTTGAAAGTTATAACCAGGCGCTGGGCAAGTATTTTTCGGTTTATGCGTATCAGCCCGCAAAAAACCAATTCGCGACGATATTCATCGACATCAGCGATAAAAAAAAGGCTGATGAAAAAATCAGACATCTGGCATTATTCCCGCATAACAATCCGAATCCGGTCATCGAAATCGGCGCCAATGGTAAAATTATTTATCTGAATCCGGCCGGGAAACAGGTCATTGCGGCACTGAAACCCGAAAAAGGCAGCCGCGCTTTTTTACCGTCCAATATTGCAGACATCTTGGTTAATCTGGAAAAAAAATCTTCGCGGCATCTTTGTTTTCATGAGGAAGTGAACATAAATGGCAGGATTTTTACCGAAGAAATTTGCGTTCTGGGCGAGTTGGGTACGGCGCGCATTTATGCCAAAGAAATTACCAATCAAAAGCGCGTCGAGGAATCGCTGCGGGAAAGCGAAGAAAAATACCGCAATTTAGTGAAATACGCCCCATCCGCGATTTACGAAATGAATCTGGAGGGCACAAAATTTTTGAGCGTCAACGAAACAATGTGCGACATGCTCGGATACTCGCGGTCTGAATTACTCGCGATCAATCCGGCCAACCTGATGGACCAAAACAGCCAGTTACTTTTCAGAGACGGGGCCGTCAGAAAAAAGGCGATAAAAAAAATAGACGAAACCGTTGAATGCCGCATCCGGAAAAAGGGCGGTGAATGGATATACGCGGCAATAAATATGAGTTTATTCACCGGTACGGATAAAAATCAGTCGCGGGTCGTAGTGATTGCCCATGACATAACCGAACGGAAAAAAATAGAAAGGGATTTGAAGGATAGCGAGGAGCGGTTCCGATTGGCGCTAAAAAACGTCCCGGTTACGGTTGCCGCCCAGGATATGAATTTGCGGTATCTTTGGAATTATGACCAACGCGCCGCCAATTACCGTGAAATCGTCGGCAAGACCGATGCCGATATTTTTCTGCCCGAAGAAGCCCGGCTTTTATCGGTTTTCAAACGACGCGTGCTGGAAACCGGAAAAGAGCTGCGCCAGTTGATCTGGCTGAACCGCGGCGGAAAACCGTCATACCTCGATATTTATCTTGAACCGATGCGCGACGAATCCGGACGTATCAAGGGCATCGGCATCGCGACCGTTGACATGACCGAATCAAAAACCGTCCAGGAAAATCTTGATCGGCTCAACAGGACCCTCAAAGCGCTGAACGGCGTCAACCACGCGGTTCTCAATTCCAAAAGCGAAAAGGAATTCATTAACGAAGTATGCCGTATTATTGTTGGCGATTGCGGGCACAAAATGGTGTGGATCGGCTTTGCCAATAACGACGCGGGAAAAACCGTCAAACCGGCGGCTTTCGCGGGCTATGATGATGGCTACCTCGATACGCTGTGCATTACCTGGGAAGATAGCGTGCGCGGCCGGGGCCCTGCGGGGACAGCCATCCGTACCGGGAAGCCCCAGCAGTGCAAAAATATGGCCGCTGACCCGAAATTCGCTCCGTGGAGCCATGAAGCGCGGAAACGCGGTTATGCCGCCTCGATCGCCCTGCCGCTGATTGCCGGCAAAAAAACTTTGGGCGTTCTGACCATATATTCAAATACCGAGAATCCGTTCTCCATTGATGAAGTCCGGCTGTTGACCGAGCTGGCAAATGATACGTCGCATGGAATTTCGACTTTTCGCTTGCGCCGGGAATACACGACAACCTTGCGGGAATTGCGCGAGACGAGCGAGTACCTTGACAATCTCCTGACTTATGCGAACGCGCCGATAATTGTTTGGGATCCTTCTTTCAAGATCACCAAATTCAACCGGGCATTTGAGGATTTGGCGTTGATCGAGGCCAGCAGGGCGATTGGCAAGCCGTTGGAAATCCTTTTTCCGGAAACCAGCAAGAAGAAATCGATGTATCTGATAAAAAGCGCGTTGGCCGGGAAGCACTGGGAAACCGTGGAAATACCGATCTTGCGCCAGGATGGCAATATCCGCGCAGTTATCTGGAATTCGGCAAACATAAAAGACGATAATGGAAAAATAGTTGCCACGATCGCGCAGGGACAGGATATCACCGAGCGCAAAACCGCCGAAGAGCAGCGGCGGCGCGCCCAAGCGGAATTGAAAGAGCATGCCATAAAATTAGAAAAGGCGGTTGCCGACCTGAAAAATCTGCAGCTGGCCGTGGAAAACGCTTCGGATATAGTTTTCATTGCCGATTTCAAAGGCACAATCCTGTCGGTTAACAGGGCCGCCGAATCGATTTTGGGGCTTGAAACCGGGCATGTTGTCGGCCGGAATATCTCGCAATTTGGCCGGCCGGTGGATCCCGATTTTTACCGCAAAATAATGCGCAAGATAAAAACCGGCGGGCGCATTTTTTCCGGCGAGGTGGCCAGTGTCGATAGGGAGGGGAAAAAAATGGTTTTTGACTTAAAAACTTCTGCGGTCATCAGCCGCGAAGGGAAAATACTTTTTTTTGTCGGCATTATGCGCGACCGAACCGAAGCCAAGGAAATTGATCGGGCGAAAACCGAATTTATTTCCCTGGTGGCACACCAATTGCGCACACCGCTGGCCACAATGACCATGGCCGCGGAATTGGTATTGAACAATTACGTCGGCAAAGTCGACGCGGCGGCCAGGGAAACAATAAAGAATATTTATAATTCCGCTCACCAAATGAGCGGCTTGATCGAATTGTTCCTGAATCTTTCGCGCATCGAATTAGGGCGGCTCCAGATAAATCCCGAACCGCTGGAAATGATTGATCTTGCGCAAGATTTGGTAAAGTTGATAAAGCCGCAAGCGGCCGCGAAGGGAATCGCTTTTGAAACCGAATTTAGCGACAGCTTGCCGGTCATGAACGTTGACCGACGGATTATGTATATCGCGCTGGAGAATCTTCTGACAAATGCCGTCAAATATACTCCCGAAGGCGGCAAGATTGTGTTCGCGATGCGGGTCGAGAAAGACAAGCTGGCCATTTCTGTCGCCGATACCGGTGTCGGAATTCCCAAAAGCCAGTTATCCCTGATCTTCACTAAAATGTTCCGTGCCGCCAACGTAGGCGATATCAAAGGAATGGGGCTGGGGCTGAACATCACGAAAAATACGATCGAGCAGGGCGGCGGCCAGATTTTTTTTCAGAGCGAAGAAAACAAGGGATCGACGTTTTCGATCACGATCCCGCTTTCGGGAATGAAAAGAAAATCCGTAAACATCGAATTTTAAAACTTTCCATGTTTGGATTTGCATTGCCGATTATCGTCCATAATCAAAAATATATTTTAAGCGGTATTCCACCCGACGCGGTCTGAAACCACGCCGAAGGGTACTTCCGCATTGCCTAAGGCGGCCAAAGGATGTTTCCTTTGGAATCCTCATTTCTATTCCGCAGGAACGGGAAACTGAAAGTTTCATTTGTTCCCCGCCCTAGAAGGGCGGGGTTTACAAATAATTAAAACAACCGCTATCGCGGCACCGATCCTGAAACAATGGCATTGGAAAAACGCAAACCTGCCTGTTTTCCATTTTCACGGTAAATGCTATATTTGTTCTATGAAGAAAACCAACAAACAATTATTGGCTCTTATCGCGATCTCCGCGATTGCCGCGGGCGCTATCTGGTATTTCGCGTACGGGTATTTTTCGTTGAAAGGCACCGAGTCGGTCCTCGAAAACGAGGCGGCGCGGACAACCGGCGCTCTTATTTTCCTGACAAAAGAAATCGGCAATCTCAATACCGACATCGACAACCTGAACGCGATTCTCTCCAATACCAAAGATCAGCTGGCAACCACCACCGCCCAGCGAAACCAGATCGGGGCGATGTACAATGATATCGCGGAAAAATATAATCTTGAAAAAACCCGGGTGGACGAGCTAAGCTCGCAAGTCGGCCAGATCAAAGGCTCAGTGGACACTTTGGAAAAGTTGAAAGCGACTGACGAAGAACTGCTCAAAAAATACTCCAAAGTCTCTTTCCTGAACGAAAATTATATTCCCGAATCGCTTACTCCGATAAACCCGGGGTACGAGTACAATCCCGATGAAAATTACCAATTCAATTCCAAAGTGTGGCCGTTTTTGAACAATTTGTTATCGACCGCGAAAGCGGACGGCATCGATATTAAAATAGTTTCCGCCTACCGTTCTTTCGACGAACAAAGCAGTCTGAAATCATCATATAGAATGGTCTACGGCACCGGCGCCAACAAATTCTCGGCCGACCAGGGGTATTCGGAGCACCAGTTGGGAACAACGGTTGATTTCACGACATCAACCGTAGGCGCGAGTTTCACTGGGTTTGAAGACACCCCCGCTTACAAATGGCTGCTGGCCAACGCTTACGCGTATGGATTCATCCTTTCCTATCCGCCGGATAACAAATATTATCAGTACGAACCGTGGCACTGGCGGTTCGTGGGACGGGAACTGGCAAAAAACCTACACGCCGATAACAAGAATTTTTACGATATGGACCAGAGAGAGATTGATAAATTCCTGATATCATTCTTTGATTAACCGCCCAAAAATAGAAGCGAGGATTAAACACCTTGCTTCTATTTTTGCTTTTTAGGCCGAAATAAGGCATACTTTATCCCTTGGCACAACAATCAAAAATATATTTTAAGCGATATTCCGCCCGACGCGGCCTGAAACCACGTCGAAGGGTACTTCCGGATTACCTAGGGCGGCCAAAGGATGTTTCCTTTGGAATCCTCATTCCGTCGGTTCCCCGGGCAAGCCCGGGGTCTACCTCCGGAATAAACCGCCAGATTAAATAAACTACCCCGGGGCAAAGCCCCGAGGTATTCTGCCAGTTGAATAAACTGCCCCGCCGCAAAGCAGCGGGGTATTCATATGGGATATACGGATGATTTCAAAAAAAACAGAAGCAAGCGTTTTGGGGAAGGCAACGGCCGCGACCGCGGGCCGGTAATTTTGCATAAGGCGACCTGCGGCCAATGCGGCAATCCTTGCGAAGTGCCTTTCCGGCCCTTGAGCGGAAAAACGGTATACTGCACCGATTGTTTCCAGGGCAAAAGGGACGAACGCGGCGACCGGGAAAGCGGCGGCTATCCGCGGAAAAGATCCAACGGTTACAAATCCTTTGCCAAGCCCAATTTCAAGGATAGCGCCATGAAAGGAAGCGGCAGCGGAGTAAAAGAACAACTCGAAATATTGAACGCGAAAATTGACCGGCTCATCAAAGCGGTAGAGGCAATGGCAAAAACCGGAAAGTAATAATTTTGGGAAATTTTTTTGACAATATGCAAAACAAAAAAATACTCATCGGAGTTACGGGCGGCATCGCGGCTTATAAAATATGCGAGCTGGTAAGGATGCTGGTGAAGATTGGCTGCCCGGTGAAAATAATGATGACCGAAAACGCGGCCAAACTCGTGTCCCCTGCTGTTTTCCAGTCGCTCAGCCGGGAAAAAGTCCATACCGATACTTTTGCCATGGATAAAAACGGCACTGCCGAACATATTTGCCTGGCCAAATGGGCGGACGCGGTTCTGCTGGCGCCGGCCACGGCCAACACGATCGGAAAATTCGCCAACGGCATCGCCGACAATTTTGTCGCGACGACGTTGATGGCAGCGCCCGAAAGCACGCCTGTATTCATCGCCCCGGCGATGAACGTGAATATGTGGAACAATGTTTTTGTCCAAGAGAATATGAAAAAAATCGTTGCCCGGAAAAATTGTTTTGTCATCGGACCCGTCGCCGGCATGCTTGCCGACGGCACCTCCGGCATGGGTCGAATGGCTGAACCGGAATCGATTGTGGAATTCATCGAAAAAACCATCTCTCCGGAATAACCGCTCCGACGCGCAGCCGGAAAACGCCGCTTAACAACGGCGTTTTCCGGTAAAAACCCGGCGAATAGCGCGGGAAGATCGATTTATACGGCCACTTTAAATTTAACCGGTTATTTGCTAAGCTAGCGTGGCACTGGTGCAAACCGGCGCGGCACCGGGTTAATCAAGGATTAATGTTTTTAAAATATAATCAATGAACCGCACAAAAAATATGAAAAATTCAACTTCAGCCGGGATTATTATCGCCTTACTCTTGATCGCGGGAGGAATATATTTTTTTTACTGGGGAATAAAAAACCAAAATCCCCAATCGCCGGCATTGCCTTCTAACGAAGCCGGGAACCAGCCGCAAACCATGGTTACCGTCAAAACCGGCTCGACCGCGAATTTGGGCAATTTCCTGACCGATGGCAACGGAATGACGCTTTATTATTTTGCCAACGACGCGGCCAACAAAAGCAATTGCACCGGAAATTGCCTGATCGCGTGGCCGGTATTTTATGCTGACGCGATCAATGTGCCCGACGACCTGAACAAGGATGATTTCCAGGTCGTTACCCGGGATGGCGGCCAGAAACAGACAACATTCAAGAACCGGCCCTTATACTACCATTCGAAAGATCTAAAACCCGGCGATACTTTGGGTGAAGGCTTCGACGGGATTTGGTTCGCTGCCAAAATCCCTTTTTACACCATTGTGCCGGCCAATAAAACTTCAACCGGAATTTATATCACCGACGCCGCAGGAAAAGCATTATACGTATTTGCCGATGACACTCCGGGAACCGCCACAGCCAAACCAAAAAGCGCGTGCAACAGCGATTGTTCTAAGACCTGGCCGCCTTTTTACCGGGAAATGGAAATTATAATTACGCCCTCCGCCATCAACAAAGCCGATTTCACCGAATTCGACCGGGACGACGGAACCAGCCAGCTCGCCTACAAAGGCTATCCCTTGTATTATTATTCGAACGACATGAATCCGGGCGATACCATCGGCAACGGGTTTAACAGCGTCTGGCATTTGGCATCCCCCGCCGGTTTCAAAACGACCGGCAAAACAAAACCGGCAACCAGCATTTCTACGGGAGTGGGCGGAGACTACGCCGCGCCAAGCATCGCCGACAGCGGCCAAACCGAAATTACGGGAGGCTCCGCCGCCCCGGACATTTACAATAATTTTCAACTCGAAGGTACGGGAACCATGGGAATAACCGGACAGTAATTAATCGAATCTGGAATTTGGAATTTGGAATATCGAGCGGCGGCGGTATCTAATTAATTTCAGACATGCTATGGTTAGCCCGTGAAGTAGACTGTGGTTTGATTACGTTGTCGCGCGGCAAATTGCGGCGCGGCGCGGGCTGGATCGCAAACAAAAACATGGCAGACGAAAAAGAAATCGAGAAGAAGGTTGAAGGAGATGAAGCGGCCAAGCCCGAAGCGGAAAAGAAATAGTTCCGAATCTCGAAAACGAACAGCCACCGGCATAAATGCCGGTGGTTTTGTTCTACTTGAAAAGATAGTTTGTGTTGATTTTTGCCGGAAATGGGGCAATCCGAGGTATTGAGGCGAAAACCGCGGCCCCTTGTTACGTAACATGTTACGTAACAAGGTAAGTAACAAGGTGGCGCAACACGATAATGGAAAAATCAAAATTATCTATGCCCTATTTCGAGGAAAAATATCCCGAAAACCCCCGGCTCCGGAACGCCATCAAAACCCTCCGGGCGCGGATTGATACCGGAGTATTCAAAATAGCCGTCATCCGCGGCACGCGCCGCGAACCAGGCAGTCGCTATTGAGAGCTACGGGCGGACGAAGTAGAATAGAATTAACAAGTTAAAAATATTCTAAAAAATATGGAAATAAAAGAACTGGTGCAAACCGGGCGCCAAATTTGGGGAAACGAAAAATTAACCCCGTCCCAGATCATTGTGAGAATGGGAAAGATATTTGGAGACATTTGCCGCTGGGAAAGGAACGCCGAAAAAGACAATGTCTCCCATACTGATACGGAATTAAAAAAAGAACTCGGTAACATGATCTTCACCGCGATCCTGTGGTGCGACGAGCTGGGATTTGATCCCGAAGAATGCGTTAATATTGCCATCGATTGCCAGAAAAAGTTTCCGAAATAGGGCGTTGCAGCAACATCCTAATTGCCGACATTTGGCAAAAAACCGTTTATGGTGTATAATGGCGCTATAAGGTTAAAACGTGAAAAAATAGTCGGTTTTCTCGTGGTGCATAACAAAAGCAAAACAAAAAAATGAACGGTACTATCAAAACACTTACGGAAAGAGGATTTGGTTTCATTTCCCGCGAAGGGGAAGCCAAGGACTTGTTTTTCCACTCAAAGGAATTGAAAGGCGTCGCTTATGATGAATTGAAGGTTGGCGACAACGTCTCCTTTGATGTTATCGATGGCGAAAAAGGCCCTGCGGCGATCAATGTTTCCCGCATCTAATTGATGACCTTTGAAAACACTCCGGAATTTTCCGGGGTGTTTTTTTTGTCCAAAGCTTGCTTTTTGAGCCAAACAGTGTAGTATGAACATACTCGAGTTCGAACACAAATAGGTATACTGAATTATCGGGAGGTCCTTCCGGATAAATAATAATATTTGCAACTCACACGACCAGAAGTCGTTTTTTGTTTACTTATATGACACAACAGGAACAATTCTTATCGGAGCACAACAAGCTTTCTCCATTGAAGCTGAAGGCTACGTTCGCGTTGCTAACCCGTTTCAAAGCGGAAAAACCGGCCCTTTTCCAAGGCGAAGAATGGCCCGTGGAAAAACTCCGCCGGCCCTTTTTGCTGTGGATGACATCATTACCGGCAGCAAGAAACGATAAACCGTCCCGGACAACTGTCAGCCGCAATAGCGGTTACAACGTTCTGACCTGCAGATAAACTATTTGTAAATCAAATAAATATATGAAAAATTCGCATAACCCGAACAAGTACAGGAACAAAACCGCCCACCGCAGATTCGTGAAAAAACACCGCAATAAATAGAAGGAACAAAAAATTCCAGTCATTCCTGGAGTTTTTTGTTCCTTCTTTTATTTCTTTGGAGGCATGAGCCCTTGGATGATCGCGACCTCTTCATCTTGCGAAAGCATTGTGGTGTTAAGGGCGATATGGTAATAGCAGGCGTCGCGGTAATCATAGTTGAACAGCCGCTTACTGACCGCAGTCTCGTCGATTTCCCTCTGGTGCAAAATTTGTTTTATTTCTTCCATCGATTTGCCCTCATATTTTTCCAGCCCTTGGGCGCGCAACGCGCGGGCTTCCAGGTCAGCGCATAAAAACACCAGCAGCACCGGCGACTCGCGCAGATAGATCGCGTAACGGCTGTCGCCTATAACGCTTTTTTCCAAAACCGCCTTGCGAAAATCAATATTCACCTGCAAATTTTCCTGGGTGGAGCTGGTACGCCAATATTCCTCAAACGCCACTTCACGGCCGGGATATAATTTTTGCCATTTCACCCGCCACAAGTCGCCTAACCCCAATACCGGCCAACCGTAAATTTGGCTTAGTTTTTTAACCAATGTCGATTTCCCCGCCCCGGGCAATCCCGAAAATACAATACTTTGGTATTTCATGATCAATTTACTCGATTAACAGTACAGTATTATTTAAATAATACCGCAAACGGTTGTATAATAGAAGAAATAACAAAATAAACTACCTCGGGGCAAAGCCTCGAGGTATTCCTACCGCTCCGCTATCGCTTCGCGGCTAGGAAAAGTTTGTTAATCCTCCGCTTCGCTCCGGGCTGGCATTTACCCCCGAGGCAAAGCCTCGGAGGTATTTTACCAGATTAATAATCAAATAACCATATGATATTAGAAAGCGTTTTATGGGGAATTCTTATCTGGGCGGTTTTGCGCCTGGTTTTTACCGGGTTTTACGTGGTGGAACAAAATGAGCGCGCGGTGAAAACCGTTTTCGGCAAAGCCCGGCGCTTGGGGAAAGCCAGCACTTTGGACAATCCGGATTTTTCGGACTCGTTAAGCGTGGACGAACGGGATCGGTACAATTTCCCGCAATTGGCGGTCATAAAACCGGGCGGCCCGTATTTTAAAATGCCTTGGGAAAGGATCTACAAAGTTTCGGTGGCCACAAACCTGGTCAGTATCGCTTTCGATCCCGAAGACCGGACTGCCAACAGCCAAAACACGGTTTTGGAAGCGGTGACCAAAGACCAGCTCAACATCAGCCTGAAAGGCCAGTTGCGCTACACGGTTTCGGAGCGCAATCTCTACGCCTTCCTGTTCGGGGTACAAAAACCGATCGCCCACGTAATGGGTTATTTTATCTCGATCCTCCGCGAACGCATTGCCAATTTCGAAGCTCCGAAGAAAGACGGCGCCGACGGCGACCCGATATCGACTTCCCTTCCGGGCGTTTTCGGCATTTCGATCAACGATTTGAGAAAAAATTTGGGCGACCTTAACCGCCACATGGAAGAAGAATGTAAATCATCCGCCGCCCGTTACGGCATCGACCTTGACGCGGCGCTGATAACCGATATCGAACCGCCGCAGGAAGTTGAATCGGCGCTGGCCGCGATCAACACCGCGCACAACCAGGTATCCAGCGAGATCAGTCTGGCGCAAGCGGGCGCGGACCAAAGAATCGTCCAATCCAAACGCGCAGTAGAGATTGAAACCCTCAACGCCCAAGCCGAAGTCCAGTTATTGCAGAAACTCGCGGCACAATTGGGAGAGATCAAGGCCGGCGACAAAAAGACTTTGCCGGCATATTTGCGCAACGTAAGGCTTGCCCTCCTGTCGAAGGCCAAGACGATAATCCTGGAAACAAGAAAATAAATACGACCATATGGATATATCAATATTATTTTACGCAGCACTGACCGCCCTGTCGCTTTTTGCGGCCGAAACGGTTGCGCGCATACTGGGAACCGTATTCGGAGTTTACGCAATCGTCGGCGAAAAAGAAGCGCGGGTTTACGTGCTGTTCGGGGATATCGTGGGAATCATCGACAGGCCCGGATTCCATTTCCTTTGGGCCGAATTCGGATGGCGGGCGCTTTTCGTGAACTGGCTGGGGCGATCCTACACGCGCAAACTCGGCCTTGACCAGGAATACTTGAGAAGCATCCCGGTCAACTCCGAAGAAGGCACCCCGATGGGCATCGGCGTGTGGTGTGAAATGTTCATCTCCGATCCGGTCGCCCACATCTTCAAAAACGTCGACCCGCAAGGATCGTTGAGCGCCAACGTCAAGAACGCGACCATCAAACACTTGAGCAACCTGCCGCTTCTGGAAATGTTGGTCAACCGCCACGGCATGAGCCAGGCGGTTCGCGAAGAGGTTTCCCCGGAATCGAACCAATGGGGATACAAGCTCGGATCGGTCTATATCCGCAAAGTCCATTTCCGCGACGATGAAATGGTAAGGCAGATCGAAGGCAAAGTGGTAAACCGCTTGCGCCAGGTAACTTCGGCGATCAAGCAGGACGGGCTGAACCAGGTCAACATCATCAAAAGCAAAGCCGAACAGGAAGCTTCGGTGGAATTTGCCCGCGCCGCGAGCATGCGGCCCAAAATCGTGAGCGAAACGATCCGGGAGATCTCGAAGGACGCCGATGTGCTTTCGACAATGTTCGACATCCTCGAATACCAAAAGATCATCGACGGCGATAACCGCCTCACCTTGGTTCCTGAAGGCTCGGAAAGCGGCATGCTGACGCAACTGATCGCCGCCAAAGACGCGGGCGAGACCAACATAAAACCGCAAAAACAAATAACTTCGACCTCATCTTCAACTTAGCAAAGGTTAAGATGAGCGAACAAAAAAAACGGGGTCAAACCCCGTTTTTTGTTAACAAGAAAATATATTCTAATAATCTCTTAATTTCTTCAGGCTGGCATGGTTGCGGATCTTTTCCAAAGCCTTGGCCTCGATCTGGCGGATGCGCTCGCGGGTCACGCCGAATTCCTGGCCAACTTCCTCGAGCGTGTGCGTCACTCCGTCTTCCAAGCCAAACCTCAACGCCAATATTTTTTGTTCGCGCGGAGTCAAGTCCACAAGCACCTCGTGCAGCCGATTCTTCAAAAGGCTGCGCGCCGCGTCCAATGACGGGGACGTTATTTTGTCGTCCGCGATAAACTCGGCCAGGATGCTATCCTCGCCTTCTTCGCCCACCGGCGTTTCCAGAGACACCGAGTCCTGGGAAATTTTCTGGATGTAGCGTACTTTGGAAACTTCCAATCCAAGCTCGGAAGCAATCTCCTCGGGCAGCGGTTCGCGGCCCAGGAATTGCAAAAGTTTGCGTTTGGCCTGGGTGTATTTGGAAATCGTTTCGATCATGTGCACCGGGATGCGCACGGTACGGGCCTGGTCAGCCAAAGCGCGGGTGATCGCCTGCCTTATCCACCAAGTCGCGTAGGTCGAGAATTTATAACCCTTGCGCCAGTCGAATTTTTCCACGGCGCGGAACAAACCCAAATTGCCTTCCTGGATCAGGTCCAGCAAGGTCAGGTGCGCGCTCCGGCCGATATATTTGCGCGCGATGGAAACCACCAACTTAAGGTTGGACTGCGTCAACCGTTTTTTCGCTTCCAGATCTCCGGCCTCGATCTTTTTGGCAAGGTCTTTTTCGTCGTGCGCGGTCAATGCCGGTATCTGGCCGATTTCTTTCAAATACATTTGCACCGGGTCGATCTTGGATTCAAGCCGTTTTTTGGCGGCCTTTTCGCCGATTTCCAAAAATTCGCGGGCTTCTTTGACTTCGATCCCGCGCGCGTCCAGCATCTGGTAAAGCTCGTCCAATCCAAAAACATCTTTTTCAACCTCGGGGAAAAACGACAAAATCTCGGAATAGGTAACAAAGCTCCTTTCCCGGCCCTTTTCGATGAAAATCTCCAACTTGCGGGGGTCAAAAACTTTGGCCGACATTTCCTTGTCTTTTTTCGCCTTTTTGGCCGCGGGCCGCTTCTTCGCGACGGTTTTCACCGGCGCCGCTTTCTTCTTTTTCACCGGCGCCGCTTTCGGTTTTGCCGAAACCGCTTTTGGCTTGGCCGTTTTTTTCGCTTTTTCCGTTTTCTCTTTTTTTATTGTTTTCTTCATGGCGTTTGCGCAGAACTTTTTAACTTTAGAACTAATTATTTTTTTGTTTGGTCATTATTCCTCAATTTAAGGTCCTGAACCGATTTGGAAATTGACCCTATTTTGGCAAGGATCTCGCTGACTTTTTGCTGGTCTTTTTTGCTTTCGGCAACCGCGATTTCGCGGCGCAGCTTCAGCATCTGGTTTTTAAGCTGGCAATCCCTGATCCCGTAATCTCCATAAACATGGCATTCGATCTCGTTAGCGGCATCTTTCTCGTTCGAGACATCGGATTCGGCCAGGATCAACAGGGTATCGCAATAATCCTTGAGCGGCCCGGTAAAATTGTCCGCCGAAATTTGCCCGCTCTTCAGGGCGCTGATGATTTCCTGCCCGTTTTCCGAAAAAAAAGCCAATACCGAATCATCAATTATTTTTACGGATTGGGGGAATTTTAACAATAATGCCAATACGCGCTCTTCCACGCGCTGTTCCCGCGTTTTAGCCGTCAAAACGGAAGCGGGCCGGCTTATATCCGGTGCGGGGGCATATTCATTCAGTCTAACCTTTTTTAGCTCTTCCCTCAAGTCCTCTTCGCGCACCCCAAGGTCGCGGCTCAGCCTTTGCAGCCAGAACGACTGTTCGATGGTATTGATAATGCGCTTTATCGGCGGCAAAAGCAATGCCGCGATCTGCCGTTTACCCTGGGGATTGGCAGCGTCTTTGCCCGCGAAAGCCCGCTCAAAATAGAATTCCATGATGGTTTTCGTATTTGCCACGGCTTTGCGCCAGACTTCCGGATCCAGGGCGATCACATCCGCCGGATCCTTATCTTCATAAGGAGGCCGCGCCACGCTCACATTGAATCCCTGCGCCAAGGCAAGATCGATGCCGCGGCTGTTGGCGGTATCGCCCGCCAAATCCATGTCATATCCCAAAATTATGTTATCGGTAAAACGTTTTAAAATTTTAAGTTGGTACGGGGTCAACGCCGTGCCGGAACTTGCCGCGACATTATCCACGCCCGCCTGCGCCGACATAATGACATCGGTATAGCCTTCCACCAAGATGCAAGCGTTATGTTTCCTGATCGCCACTTTGGCGCGATCCAAACCGTAAAGCAAGCGGCTTTTGTCATAAAGCAAAGTATTCGTGGTATTCAGGTATTTTGCCTCGCCTTCTTTTGGTGTTCCGAAAATACGGCCGCCGAATCCCACAACTTGCGAATTGAAATCGAAGATCGGGAACATTATCCGGCCGCGGAACCGGTCATAAACCCGGCCGCGGTCGCTCGAAGCCGCCAGGCCCGCGGCAATGATCTCGGAATCGTCATAACCTTCCGACGCCAGGAAATCGTGCAGTCCCTGCCAGGCATCAGGAGAATAGCCGATCCTCCAGGAAACAACACTCTCTTCGGACAGCCCGCGGCCCAAAAGATATTTTCTTGCTTCCTTGCCTTGCGCGTTTCCCTCCAGTTGCTTTTCAAAAAATTTGGCGGCCAATTCGCAAACATCATAAAGCCGCTGGCGTTCGGTTTTCATTTCGACCGACTCGCGCGTCTGCCGCTTCAATTCAACCCCGGCCTTGGCCGCCAGTATCCGCAGCGCGTCGCCGAATTCCACGCCCTCGATCTCCTGCACGAAAGTGAAAATATCCCCGCCCTTCTGGCAACCGAAACATCTCCACATCTGGCGCGTGGGCGAAACGAAAAACGACCCGCTTTTCTCGGAATGGAACGGGCAAACCGCGTTGTAATTGGCGCCCGATTTGCGCAACTTCAAATATTGCGAAATGAACTCCACGATATCCAGCCGGCTTTTGATTTCTTCGATCGGAGAATCCATATTTCAAATTTAAAAATCAAAATTGAAAATTTAGGTATAAAATTCATCATTTTTCCCTGCCATTTTCCACTTTGATATTTAAATTTAACGTTTACTTATGTGGTATAATCATCTTACTCGATTTAATTTAAATTTCAATGAGGCTGGCGATAATTTCGGATACCCACGACAATTGAATCCCGCAGAAGCAAGACATCTGCGAAGAATTTCATTCGAATACACATATGGAATTAAGTCGCAGATGTCTTGCTTCTGCGAACTTCAATGTTTACGTCTTTGAACAATAGACGCGCGCATCGACAAATTCTTTGATTTTTTTGGTACTTCCAAATACATTATGAAGAAAATCCCTTTCCGTTATGGAAGGGAAATTTTTCTTTTCCAAGTAGTCCAAATAGCTCAACCAACGGTATCCTTCTAAAAACTCTATCACCTTGGACGGATTTTTTATGCCAGATTCCTTCCATCCGGGTTCCATAATTGAAATGGGATTCGTGTGGATATAAACAGAAACGGTTTTTAGATATTCGTCGCCGCTGATATGACTTTCCTTGAATTTACCCTGGAACAAGTGCCCCATCCGTTGATATTTCCTGTTAAAATAATTTGCATAACCTGAACCGAATTTCTGCATAAAAATACTTATCCCGTCGGGTTTTAACTGCCGTAACAACAAATGTATATGATTCGGCATAAAAACAAATTCCATAATCTCCACCAATTTATCCCTTTGATCTTCCTGCTCCGCAACTACAAGCTCTGCAGAAACAAGACATCTGCGGACTTTTTCTTTGAATTGTTTTCTTTTCTCCCGCTGTCTTCGGATGATTATTGATTCAGTACTGTTAAATTCATAAAGAGAAAAAATCCCGCGCCAGCGGTCGTCATCATTAACGAAAATCACCCTGCCTTCAATACCGCGCAGGACAATATGGTAAATTTCACCAATTATGAACTCCTCCTTTCTTGTCGCCATAACTCATTTTATCTTAATCCATCCCGCAGAAGCAAGACATCTGCGAAGGATTTCCAAACTTCGCAGATGTCTTGCTTCTGCGGCTATTCGCTTCCGCTGGAATGGGAATTTTGGAAAAAACGGTTAATCGGATAAAATAGAGGTATGAAAATCGCGATAATTTCGGATACCCACGACAATCTGGCGACTTTGGACAAATTCCTGGCTTTTATCAGGGAAAATCCGGTAAAATACGTGATCCATTGCGGCGATATTGCCGAGGGCGAGACATTGAAACAACTGGCGGATAATTTTGACGGCAAGATCCTGACAGCGTTTGGAAATATGGACTACCGCGACAGCGTGGAACGCGTCGTAAAAAAGCTGCCCGACAAAATAACTTTGTTCGAAGATTTCGGCCATGCGGAATTGGGCGGATTGAAAATCGGGTTTTGCCACCACAAGGAAACCGCCTTGGCAATTTTGCAAAACCAAAAATTCGATTTTATTTTTTACGGCCACACGCATAAACCCTGGCTGGAAACAATAAACGATTGCCAGCTTGCCAATCCCGGAACCTTGGCCGGCATGTTCTACAAAGCCACTTTCGCGATCCTGGATACGGGAACAAAAAAACTGGACCTGAAAATCGTCGAACGTCTGCGATAAACACAAAAGCCTCCCGGAAGGGAGGCTTTGTAAATATTCAAGAAATTTACTTTGCAAGTATCGAACCTGAACCGCTCGTTTCCGGTTTTTTCTGCGCAAAAACGTATATGTAGATGATTTCCAAAATCCCCACGGTGTTAACAACCATCAATGCCGCGAACCAATACATCTGGTTATTGCGGGCCGCTTTCCAAAGCGCAACGCCCTTCCAAGCCAAAGACCAAGCCACCAACGCGAGAAAGATCCACACACTGATTCCTTCCGCCGGAACGCTTCCGGTAAAAAACTGGCTCATGAACTGCGGGTATGTATTCATATTTAAAATTATTACTTATAATTTTTAATCATCATGCTTCGACCATTTTAAACCTTCCGCGCAAAGATTTCTCCGGCCGCAACCTTGGACCATTCTGCAAATCTTTACGCCGCAGGTTTATTCCTCCCCGCAAAACGCTTTATTAATTTTATCTCCCGGTTCGGAACAATAAGAACCGACCCGTTGCTTCCTTCCAATACCGTCCGCCGCAACGATATCGCCGCGACTTTTCCCGTCACTCCGGCGATCTTAACCTTATCGCCGATATTATATTCCCCTTCGATAATGATGAACAGCCCGGATATGAAATCCGTAAGCAAGTCCTTGGCAGCCATCCCGACCGCAAGTCCCGCCAAACCAAGCCCCGCAAGTATCGGCGCCAAATTGAAACCGAATTCCGGAAGCGCGGTTACCACCGCGACGCCCCAGATCAAAGCCGATAACGCGTCTTTGAGCGCTTTCACCACGGTCCTTATCCTTTTTTTGTGGGCTTCGCCGATTATATTCTTATACTTAGGCTGGGGAATATTGTCAAGAACCGGCAAAAGTCTTTTTCTTAAAAGCGAGGCCCTTACCAGCATATCCGCAACCGCCGCGAACAGAATGATCGAAAGCACCCGGACACCATGGCTTAAAAACCAAGTTGAAAGCGTTCCATATGCAGTTGTTACTATCAATGAGGGATCCATGATATGTTTAAAACATTATAACACATTATGGCGCCTTTTTAAATACAGGCCGCGGTCACGCGGCGCATCACAGAACAATGTTTTTCAGCTCTTTTCGGGCGCAAGCGTAATCCGGAAACGCCACCGCCACAAGGTTCCAAAAATTACGAGAATGGTTAAGTTCGCGCAAATGGCACATTTCGTGAACCACGATATAATCGGCAAGCCGTTCCGGCAGCAGCACGATGCGGTAATTGAAATTCAAATTGCCTTTGCACGAACAGCTCCCCCAGCGGGTTGATTGGTTGCGGATGGCAACGCGGTTAAAATCGAGTTTATAGATCTGCTTATACTTTTCTATCTTTCGCAACGCCAGCGCCCGCGCCAGCGGCGCGCAGCGCTTGAAATCCGCGCGGGTTCCGCTCGCCGCCAAACTTTTCTTGTTTTTCAAAAGATCGATCTTGCCGATCAGCCATCCTGATTTTTTCGCCAAAAATTCTTCAACCGCGCGGTCGCTGATAAAAGCTGGTTTCACCGCCGCCACGGTCCCGCCCGGCTTAACGGTTATCCTCAAATTTCGCGCCCGCGCGCTGGTTTTCAAAGAATACGACACCGTTTGCCCGTTCAAATTGATCTGGCAATTTTTAACATTGCTCATTTAAATAATCTAAATTCCAGTTATATTTTTTGCCGCGATATATTGGTTATCGGTTATCGGTTGTCTCCCGAACCATGAAGAACTCCGCGTTCCTTGCGCGATTTTAATTTTTCCAGATTTCCGGTCGCGATATCGTCCAAATCAAGGCCGACTTCCGTGGCGAGATTGGCAACATACCACAGCACGTCGCCAAGCTCCTTGGAAACTTCCTTCACCTCCTCGGAAGTGATCGAATCGCGGCCATCGCGCACGATCCTTTTTATTTTTTCCGCCACTTCGCCCGCTTCGCCGCACAAACCCAAAGCCGGATAGGCGAAATTTTTGCCCGCGCCGCTATAGATCGCGGTCTGCCGGGCAGTTTTTTGATATTCGTTAAATTCCATGAAATTATCCCATAACCGATATCCAACAGCCATTATCTTGGATATCGAATTTATAACTTTCAATTAGCATACGACCGCAAAAAAGAAAACAGGCGCGGCACTAGCTGACGCGGAGACGCGGGCGGAAACCGGCGGCCAGGACCGAACGCTTCAAGTCGGAGATCTTCATCAAAAAATTGAGCGAATCGACCTGTGATATCTTGTCAATCCCGCGGCCGGCACCAGGCACCAGCCATAAACAGATCCTTTCAACGTCGAGCGTTTGGCCATCGAGGGATATTTGCCCGCGGCCGGCCTGCAGGAATTTGATCGCGTTGATCGCCTGGTCGACGGCGTAATTGATGCCTTCGATATTGCCGAATTTGATAAAATAAAGCGTCCCGTCTTTATAGAGGTCGAGTTTGTTGACCTTGAATTTCTCATCAGCACCCGCGATCGCCCGGCGGCAATCGATAAACCCCGCCCTAACCTGGGCCTCGATGAATCCATCGATATCTTTTGCATTGGTCTCGTCTTTACCGCGGTCAACAACAATGGAATCCGCTTCACGTTGGAGGAAATGGACAAATGAATTGTTGTAACGGTACCATTTACCGTCGATCAAGCACACATTGTCTTCGGCGTCGCGGTAATCCAAAAGAGCTTTCAGATTTTTCGAGCGCTCCGCGCCTTGCGGATCATAAACTCTGATCTTAATATCGTTGATCTGCTCGATCATGTTCACGTTTTGCAAATTCAAGAAATTCTGCAGCGCCTTTTTGTCGAACTCCCCTTTGTCGGAAAGATTGCCGTACGCCCCCTGCAAATAAAAAGAATACTGGCAATTGTCGTTGGCAATCAAAACGATCTTTTCATGGTCCGGACCGGATAACGTCTGCACAAGTTTCGCGTCCAGGTCTTTCAGGCGCATAGCGTCGCGGATCGCGACCACCTTGGGAAGATCCATGCGCGCAGGCTGCTTTAAAACTTCCTCAACCCTTTTAACGAACGCCGGCAATTGGTCGGGAGCGATATCCATGGAAAACTGCACGGCAGTGCCGAAATTCGCCTCGCTGCCCCAAAGCGCCGGATCAACTGTCGCGGCCCGGATCATATCCAGCGACTCGCCGCTATCAAACTCAATACGGTTTCCGGACTGGTATGTTGAGGCCACGCGGTTGCGGCGCGATTTGAAAAATTTAGAATTTTTTATTTTAACGCGGTCGGCGGCAATGCGCTGCGCCATGTTGATGCCGAAATCAGGATCACAATAATTCTTGATCTGGATATAAGTTTTCCCAAGCGCCACGACATAACAAAAGCTATCGTTATAGACAAAGAACGCGGCGCAATAAACAATGTTCTTGGGCGCTTCAACGCCATCCAAAAAATCGCGATAAGTTTTCACCCACCAGATATCGCTAGCGTCGGGTTCCTGCGAGTAAAAAAACTCAAGGATACATTCATCCGTTTCGACTTTCTTGGCCAGCCCCAATCCCGCCGCGCGAAGCTTCTCAATCAGCTCAAACCTTTTCTCCGGCATTATCCGGTACAAATTATATTTCGCCATAATTAAAAAATAAATCGGCGTTTTAGCGCCCGATGTTATTTTAAACCATTTACCAAAACCTTTCAAAGCCCCGTCCCCAAACTAAAGATACCATGGCGCGGCCTATGTAAACTCACCCAAACTATTTTTTAATAATCCGGCAAAATAGCGCGGGACGGAATTGCTCAAAGATCTGCTTCAAGGCGGCTCGCATTAAAACTATCTAGCACACCGTAAAATACATCCCTATACTCGCCCCATTTTGCCGCAGTCGTGTTAAAACTAACCGTATAATACTTGCTGCCGTTCAATATCACCGCCATCAATACTTTGAAATCAGTGTCCTGCATTACCAAATCCGCTTCAACTGTTTTCATCGGCATTCCGTTGACAACTTTCTCGGTAACCGGTCCGAAAATTATCGACGGCGCGACTGAACTGGTTTGGAGTTTGACCAAATCCATAATTTGGTCAATCGACTGTCCCTTGGAGCTATCAAAAGAAACCGCAAAATAACTTTTAAAATTGATTTTATCGGCGGCACTCCCGATTTCATGTTTTTCTTCTTGGTTCCGATACGCAACCAATGTTGAAGGAATTTCCGTCCTTATCCATCCCTGAGGCGGTATGAATTCAAAATCATCGCCAACATAAGGGCCATCGCTTTCGGCCGTACGCGCCGCGGACCCCCTGTTTTCCGGTCCATTGGCCGGCACTTTGTAATTGCCATTTAAAACCTTTGATCCAACGCCAGCCTTCCGGCCGGAAGAATACGCCCAATACAGCGCCGCTCCAACAACCGCCGCCGCGATAAGCGCGAAGAACGCAATTGCAATTTTTTTATTTTTCATCTTTTTGTTTTTACGCCCTATCTTAATTATAAACAATCAAAAATATATTTTAAGCGGTATTCTGCCCGGCGTGGTCTGAAACCACGCCGAAGGGTACTTCCGCATTGCCTAGGGCGGCCAAAGGATGTTTCCTCTGGAATCCTCATTCCGTCGGTTCCCCGGGCAAGCCCGGGGTCTACCTCCGGAATAAACTACCCCGGGGCAAAGCCCCGAGGTATTCCTTCCGCTCCGCTTACGCTACGCGGTAGGAAAAGTTTGTTCAACCTCCGCTTCGCTCCGGGCAGGCATTCATCCCCGAGGCAAAGCCTCGGGGTATTCTGCCAGTTGGATAAAACAAAAAAATCACATGATCGAAAATTGAATATGCCTATTAGAGTTGCGACTGCGACAACCTACACCGATATATCTACAAAAGTAGAAATTGAATATGCCTATTAGAGGATGGACGAAAGAAAATTCACTCTTAATCTACAAAAGTAGAAATTGAATATGCCTATTAGAGACAATGAATTAATGAGCGATTATTATATCTACAAAAGTAGAAATTGAATATGCCTATTAGAGCCCTAACCCGTAAAACCTGCCTAAAATCTACAAAAGTAGAAATTGAATATGCCTATTAGAGGCGGCAATGGCATAATTTGATTTCCAATCTACAAAAGTAGAAATTGAATATGCCTATTAGAGAAAGCAGGATTTACAAAAGAAATTTTATCTACAAAAGTAGAAATTGAATATGCCTATTAGAGATTAAAAATATGAGCACAACACAGAAAATCTACAAAAGTAGAAATTGAATATGCCTATTAGAGTCAATGATGATTTCGAAGAACTTTCAATCTACAAAAGTAGAAATTGAATATGCCTATTAGAGATAAGGCAACTTGGAGTTGATATATAATCTACAAAAGTAGAAATTGAATATGCCTATTAGAGATAAATTTAGAAATCCAAATGATCGCATCTACAAAAGTAGAAATTGAATATGCCTATTAGAGGGAAAGCGGCACCAGCTGCCCCTTGATCTACAAAAGTAGAAATTGAATATGCCTATTAGAGTGTCAATAGACAGTTATCCACAGAAAAATCTACAAAAGTAGAAATTGAATATGCCTATTAGAGTCAACGACACTACCACCAATTAACTCATCTACAAAAGTAGAAATTGAATATGCCTATTAGAGCTCAGAAACAGACGAATCAAAATCCTCCGATCTACAAAAGTAGAAATTGAATATGCCTATTAGAGTTTGTATTGAAGCTCCCCGTTGGTATATCTACAAAAGTAGAAATTGAATATGCCTATTAGAGCCTCAAGAAAATGAACCGAACCTTTATCTACAAAAGTAGAAATTGAATATGCCTATTAGAGTTTTAAAAATATTTATCAAGGTTAAATATCTACAAAAGTAGAAATTGAATATGCCTATTAGAGTTGGTTGAGAAGTCACATTACGAAAATCTACAAAAGTAGAAATTGAATATGCCTATTAGAGAGCTGGATTAGCCCTAATTAGCCTTAAAGATACAATTATCGATAAAATTACGAATAACGACTTTAAGCTAATTAGAGCTGTAAAATCCATAAAGACTAAGGTTTTTGTTCACATCACACTATTGAACTTAACTGGTGATGGAACATGAAAATCGTATTTACGAATCGAATATTAATTCACAAATACAATCTCCATGTAACCTGAATTTCTAATAGATACACTGCAATTTCCACCAATTTGCTACTTTTTGTTTTATATCTATTAAGTTTTAGAAGAACACGACTGCTTTTTCCTCATTCGCAGCGTAACCATATCGCTTGACTTTGGCTTTACACGCCTCACATACATAAATTATAACAATACTGTCGTTTTGGGTAAAGTACGGCTTGTATTTCATATCAATCTCTTTTTGGATATTGTCCAATACCCTCTGGCTGTTTTTTATCTCAAAAACCGAATATTGCAGCCGCCGGCCGTATTTTTTCAATAAATTTGAAAACTTTGTGCGCCGCCGCGTATCCTCAAAATCATAAGAAACAATGAACATATTATTTCAGTTTAAATTCGGGAAAATCGGCATCATTAACCGCGCAATAATAATAATCGCGGACATAGCAAAAGATATCTTCTTTGCGGTCCATTATCGCATCCGCAAAAATCTTGACATATTTTTTCTGCTCCTCAAAACCCATGCAATACGCACCCTTGCGCAACTTGAAATCATCGGAATTGATTTGTCCAAGATTGTAAGATTTTACGATCTGTTTATCGATAACGCAACGGAACGGCTCCATCAAATCGCATGCCAGCGATTTTCGCTGGAAAAACAGCTTATGATAAAACCCCCGGTACGCGTCAAAACCGTAAATTCCCAGCATCGCTTCGGTAAAATTAAAAAGCATCGTATAGCCGATATCCATAAGAAAGTTGGAAATGTCGGTTTTTGCCCGCGGCATCCGCCGCTTCCAGCCAAGCTCCTTGAAATAACTTTGGAAGAAAAACTTACCCGCCGATCCTTCCAATCCCAGCAAATCTTTCCCGGCTTGCGCATCAATTATTTTGGTCTTTATTTTTTCCAAAGAAATCACCGCTTCCTTGCAATCCGAATTTTCCAACAAATGAATTTGGTTGGAAATTTTATTGGCGACAAGCTTTTTAGCCAAAGCCAATTCTTGAGCTTCACCCATTGCATATTGTTTTTCCCGCAACAAATAATTACCGTCCGCTTGCGATACGATTTGCGCGTAATTCAAAAAATTGTTTTTCAACAAAAAAATTGAAACGCCGTAGTCCTGGCAATTTTTCACCAAAACGCTGGTCAAAGAGCAATCGCCAACCAAAAACAACGAGAACACCTTGTGGCAGGAAATCCGGTTTTCAATCTTGCCGTTTTTAGACAAGCATATATTGTCGTTAATAATCTTTATTTTATCGACTTCTGCGTCTTTGGCACTCACAAAAAGTATCTGTTTTTCCTTGAAATCGGGCAAGCTCAACATATTTTAATGGCAAAGCGGCTTATAGATGCATTGCCCGCACTTTATCGGGTTTTTATCTACGGGCGGTTTGGCTTTATAATTTTGCATATCATTTACCAGTTTTTCAAATTTGTCAAGCTCATCTTTGTCCGGCATCGGTATTTTATAACGCTTATTGTCCGAAAGCGACTGGATCGCCAAACTTTTCACCTCATATCCCATTTCCCGCAAACAATACATCTGCGCGTAAAGCTGATATTTATAGCCGTCAAATATTTTTTTGATCTTGAATTTCCGCTCCACCAACGCCCCGCTTTTCACATCAAAAGTATCAATCTTGCCCAACAGCCCATAAACCTCGGAACTCACCTCCATTCCCTGCAAAATATGCGCCGAAGTCGTGTAGGTTTTTGCATCCACCGGCTCGTGCGCAATTTTGCCCACCGTCTGCGCCGTCCGATGATAGGTCTTTTGGTTAAAACTCTCATAAACCGAATGCAAATAAACCGAATAAGGGCAAAACACAAAATCATTCAATTTTGAAATCTGAATAAAATCCTCCATTATTTTCCCCATTTATCAAGCCACATATCCCATTTTTTCCAATTTACCATCAAATCAGGCAATTGATTGCATTTCCTATCATCGGCTATTGAATCAATTTTTTCCTTGCCAATCCTTAAACAATAATATGGTATTTTTTTATTATTCAAAATACACAAATTATATTTCTTATCATTTTTTACAATCTCAATCACTGCCTGATTCCCCCCATTTGCTTTTGGCAACTTATCAATTCCCCATTGTTCCATAAAATCACTCAACATTCTTTGATGTTTTTTTATCTCAAAAATATCAATTATTCCCTTGCGCCCAATATTAAATGCCCCATTTGCATCTCCATTCCATATTTTGTTCTGAAATTTATCTTTATTACTATCAAAATAACAATGAGGGCATAAAATAAAATCGCAATCATTATTTTCCAATATTTCCAATTTATTTTCCTCGGTATTAAATTTACGCCTTAAACTTTGCGTATTTCTAATCTGCTCTATTGCATTAAACCACCAGAGCAATTGCTTCCAGAATTTATTATCTTTCCCTGCTAATTGCTCGTTAATATCTTGCTCAATATTGATATTATGTTTCTTGAATAAATTAGTAAGCTCATCCGTAACATCTTCAATCTGAACAGCCCTACCATTTCTTCCGCTCCTTAATAGTCGCTTCACATTGGAATAGATTATATCCTCTTTTGATTTTTCTTTGCCATTATCGTCAATACACCGATAATCATAAGCAAATGAATATCGCTTTCCATCAAATTTAATTTTTATTTCTTTAAAATTCTCCTCAGCTCTTTCGGCTTTTATGTATTTTCGTTGCCGAAACCCGCAACAAGGACAAGTTATTGATGTATAACCCGGATCAACATAAAAAATAATACCCAATTGTTTTTTCCTATCCAAGCTTGATCCAACGGTCTCAAATTTTGCCAATAATTGCCAAGCGTTTAAAACATTGTCTGTTTTTTTATCAACAAAATAATTTAATTTCCGCACCAATCCTTCTTCAACACCTCTATATATTTGTTTTTCAATTTTAACTCTGTTGTGAAGCATTCCCTTATCCAAACTCTCCAAAACAATAATTGGATATTTGCCTTCGTTTATAGCAATCACCACCGCCTTACAAATATAGTTTATTAGCAACGCGACATAACCCTTTTTAAGATTTTTAATATCTTCAATGACATTCCATGATCTCCTGTTGACGAGCCGCTTTATTTCCCTTTCATCCAGCAAATTTTGATAATCCTTGTAAAAATCGTATACCGGCTCGCCATAGCATAATTTTCCATCTTTAACCTCATGGAACATATTTTTTTCCTTTATCGCTTTGCCATTTTTATCATATCTCGTAATACGGTTTAAACTTTTAATATCAAGTATATTCGCATTTTCATCCATTACGCAACAATATGCCAAATTTTTTTCGCCACGATCAATTGAAATAATCCTAAAATCACTATTCGCATTAACCTCTGCAATCTTTTTATTAATATCTTTATCGATAGACAAATCGTCCTTTTTGCTTGAAAAATTACAAGTAATCGTAATATTCAACGAATATTTGTCCTCTTTATATCTCCATTTTCCATCAATCTTTTCATCTTTTTTTATACTTGACGGACGATAAAACATTTTTGCACCACCATTCAATTTATAAACAATCCCATTTTGATTTTTAAGATTTTTTTCGTCAAAAAGAAGCTTAAAATATTTTGTGTTTAAATTTTCATTGCCAGCTTCTTCCCCCTTGCTTTTTCTTATTTCTGCTTTCGTCCTAAATTCATTCCCGTATTTCGCCTTTCCAATCTTCGGGTCAATTTCAAAATCCTTGCAGTAAATTTGGAACAAATAAACATCTTCTTTATAATAACAATCCGCAATCAGTTTTTCAATTTCTTTGGATGAAATACCGAAATACTTTATTGAGTAAGCATTTTTTTCAATAAACGAATAAAATGGTTGAGTATTGTCAAAATTGCTTACATCGGGAAAATTAAAATTGAATTCGCCCTTATAATATTTTGCAATCGCATCCATTAGATACTTAAAATAATCACAGAGAAAAGATTTATCAAGATTTTCTTTTGTATGCTTACCCAAATTATAGTTATTCAGAAATTCATCCGAAGGATTTATGTCAATCTCAATTAAAGCTTTAGCACCTTTTTTTGATCGGTCGATAAATCTTTCATTGGTTATTTTGTCTTTTTTAAAAAAGGGAGTAATTAAGTTTTTCGGTAAACTCATGTGCGGCTTTTGAATAACATTATATTCAATTTTCTGCCAATCGCTTGATTCGCACCCCTTAAATAAAGTTCTGTTTTCAAAATATTGTTTCCCGTTCTTCCCCAATACGGCAAGATAATAACGCTCCTCATCGCCATCCCTATGTCGTAAGATAATACCCCGCTTCTTCTGTTCCTGGCTTCTATCCCAACCACCAAGAAATTCTGAACAATCGAAATTTAAAATAATTTTATCTGCGCTCCATGCTTTTTTTGTAATAAAATTACGCAATGCATCGTAATATTTTGAAATTCTGCAAGATTCTTCACCGCTCAAAACGTCGCCGTCAAAATATTTATCAACTTCTTCATGAATCGGGTCTTTACCGCCAATAACATTTTGGATTACGCCATTTTTACGCAAATCAAAATACTTGGTCATTCTAAGTATGGCTTTCGCGCTTTCTGCAAAGTTCTTTATTGTTTCAATCTGTCTTTCGCCCTCATCGCTTCCTTTATTATATTTAGTTTCTAAAGCTAATTTATCTTGAGATTTAATTAAATTATCTTTATGAAAATAAAAATCTTTTTTAATTAATCTTAATAAATTGGCCCAATGGTTTTTATCATTCGCATTGATTATTCCGTCGTTATTTGATTCGCTTAGAACATATCTATTCTTAAAAATATCTTCGGCGGGTTTATTGTTTGCTTGATCGAGAACAAATTTAATATCGCCAAGCTTTATCGGTTTGTTTGATAATTTTTTCCTATCTTTACCCGCATTTTGCAAAAGCAAAGAAATCAACAATGGCTCCCGACCCTCATTCGTAGTTTCTTCCACAAAATAATATCTTGCAATCGCATTTTCCACGGCTTTCTGGGAAAAATAAACCTTATCCAATTTGTCGCCATTATCCACCATCAGCAAATCAATAAAATCAGAAAAAAGCTTTTCCGAAAATCTCATTTTATTTTGATTGTGCCGTACAAATATTTCATTGATGAATTGAATGATATTATCTTCATCAATTTCAAAATCATCATCGTAGTTTTTCTTTTCCCCATGAACCTGATTCCGTAAATTTTCAAATTGACTATTTATTTTTTCTTTACTATCTCTCTTCTTGCCGTTGTATTCATTGATATCCTGATTAAGTTTCCCGCGTATATAATTGTAAAATTCGATATCGCTTTGCAAGAAATACTTATTATAGCTATTAACATCGCGAAAAATCATCTCCCAATCATATTTGTCATTTTTAAATTCATCTAATTTTTTGTATGTTTTATCATTGCTGAAATTCGGTTTTTTCTGTAAATAAATATCCCAATTACCACTGAAAATTTCTTTAATTTCATTTTTACCGATTATTTCTTTGTAAAGATAAATATTCTTGCAGAATCTCTCCAAATTTTCATCCACGATACGCGTAGAAACCCTTCCCATTTTGCCATCGGATTTATAATAATTTTTCCTGTTGTTATGAAAACTAACGCTAAAATAAGTGGTAAAATTCTGTCCATCTTTGCCGTCTTTGCCGAAACTGTTAATAATTTCTTTTAATTTTCGCGTGTCTTTAATTTTTTTATTTGAAAATAATTCCGGAATTTCTATATCTTCATTCAAATTATCTGAAAAATGAGTACGCAACAAATCGATTAAACCTTTTTCAAAAAGCATTCCGCTAATTTTATCGCCATCCTTGCCAACATTAACCCAAGATTTATATTTGCTTTTGTTAAATAAATTGGCGATCTCTTGTCTGTATTTTTTCAAATTATCATTTTCGCTATCCTCTTTTTCATCATCATTTATATCGTTATCATCATCTATATTTTTGTTATTCTTGGTATTTATATTTTTTCCATATTGTTTATAGAAATTTGAAAAATCAATATCCGCTTTTTTTAAAGATTCATTGATGAACAAACTATGCAATCTATCAATATATTTTTTAATAATTGTGAAATTTTCCGCTCTCTCCCTGTCTTTTGAAAAAATCTCCCCTTTGTTTGGATTGTCCAATCCCAACAATACCCGCGTTCTCGGAACTGGCTTTAATTCAAAGGGCAATGTTTTAACTACTTGATAACGATTAGTTAAATCGCTAAATATTTTTTCGTTTTCCATATTTTTTGATTATGTAAATTTTGCTATCGCAAAAAATACATAACGGTTATTTTTTATTGCGGGGGTCGGACCCCTGCAAAATGGTTATAAATATGCCAATTTACCAAAAAGGGACGACGGTTGTCGCCCAATAATGACGCTTACCAAACGGTTAAGCATATTGGAACCGTCGCCCCTCTTTGGCAAAAACCGCCGAATTTCGGTTTTTGTATAAAAAAGAAGCGATGTAAACGCTTTTGAAGGCGTCATTATTGTGCGACTTATTTATTTTTGCACAACGCCCCAAAAAAATCAATTTCCGCAAAACCGACCTGTTATTTCTTCCAATCTTCAATCGAAATTCCGTTGCCGCGTTTTTTGACGACCACTTTTTGCTTTTCTTTCCAGCCAAGCCCGGCAAGAATGGATTTTGGCAAAGTGACGGCCAGGGAAAATTTTCCCAAGCGTAACAGCTTGCGCGTATTTTCATCGTTTATTTTTCGGTCCATATTTTTTTAAAATCATTCATGATTTTAGTATATATTCAAATATATACCAAGTATATACTTGGCACAAAAAAATACAAAACCCCGCCCTTCTTTTTCAATATTGTTTCTAAGTAACGCGCAAGCTACCGGTACAAAGCCAGGAGTTCGGCCTTGTCGATCACATGGCCATCTATCGCGGCGTTCAATTGCTCGACATTGGACGTGAACGGCAAGTCGAGGCGCGTATCAAGCGCGTAAAGGGTGAAAATATAGCGGTGGGTGCCGCTGGGCGGACAAGGAGGAATGTAATGGTTCTTTTTGTTGGTGGTTGCACCCTGCACCGCGCCTTCAGGAACGGTACCGACGTCTATTTTCTCCGTTTTCGGATCGATATTCCACATTATCCAGTGGATGAATATCCCCTCGACCGCGTCCGGGTCGCGCAAAACCAGCGCCAACGATTTGGCATCCTCGGGAACATCCTCGATATCGAGCGGCGGATTACTCCCCTCGCCGTCGCAAGTGAAAGCTTGGGGAAATCCCCCGTTATGGCGAAAAAGCGCGCTTGCAAGTTCCATGTTATTTTGCTTATTATTTTCCCGGTAAACCGGCTTGCCGTTATCTTCATATAAAAACCAAACAAAAATCAATAACGCCAAAATGAATATCGCCGCGATTGATCCTAATAATGATTTTCTCATAACAAACGTTAACCGTTTATTAAATCAACAAGCGGGCAACGCGCAGTTCCTCGTAAGTGGCGTCATCGCCAACCAGCTCCTTTGCCGGAGTAAGCGGATATTTGCCATTTTCGTCCTTGTATTTTTTCAGCGCGGCCTTAAGCTGTATCAGTTTTCCGGTCGGAATATCTTTAGTTAAATTTGAAAAATTGAAAGCCCGGTCTTTTTCTTTAATCTTTTCGCAATGGTCAAGGATCGTGCCCACATTCAAACTTCTCTGGCGCGCAATTTGCAACAAATCCATGCCCTTCGCCACCAATGATTCCGTCAGGCTGACGGTGTCGGATTTCTTTGTTTTTATTTTTTTTGTTTTGGCAATTTTCGCGGCCGCATGGATTTCTTTCGCTTTCGGAGGATTGGCGGTACATTCTCTGGCATGTTTTTCCGATTCAAGGCGGAACCGGGCATCAAAATCGAGGACTTCCTCATTGACCCGCAACGCGATATCGTTAAAACCCGCCAACGACAGCCCTGCCGACGATCTTACCCGCGACAACGCCACATATCCCATTCCCGGCTCGAAAGACTGTCTCAAGTCCACCAGAGCGGCGTCAAGGCTCATTCCTTGGCTCTTGTGCACCGTAATCGCCCAAGCCAAGCGCAACGGATATTGCGATATCTCGGCCTTGATATCCCCGTCCTCGGCAATATGCCAGCTGGACAAGCCGACATCCATCAACACCCCTCCGGCGGTGCGCACCATTATCCTCTCTTCACCCAGTTTTTCCACCACTCCCAATGTTCCATTGACATAACCTTCCTCAAAATTATTTTTAACAAACATCACCCGCGCGCCAACCTTCAAACGCAAAATATCCGGCGCCAAGCAGCTTTTCTGCAACCTCTCCGAAAGCGCGGACGGGCCGATAAGCTGCATCTTATAGGAAAATTCCTTGCCGGCGATCTTGCCAAGTTCCAAGCTGTTTTCGATCCCCACGTCAACATTATGCGTGTAAAGTTTTGTCGGCTCAACGTCCAACTCGATCTTGGCGCCGACGCGCGTCTGCAAATATTTTATCGTCGCAGCATCGGCGGCGTTGCTCCTGATCGCGTTGAGCGCGCGAAGATATTCCCCGTCGCTCTGGCGGTGCTGCTCGTCCAAATAACAAATTTTAAGATCCAAGTCTTTCCATGCCCGGGAGTTATAGGCGAACAAAGAATCGACGCCGCCATCGTCGCCGACCGGCCCGCCAAAATCAAAGATCGATTGCGGCGCAGGTTTTTTATGTTCCGCGGCCGGCGCCAACTTCCGCCTGATCGGCGGCAATTGGAAAAAATCGCCGCAAAACACCACTTGGACGCCGCCGAAAGGCGCGTCGATCTGTTTGAACGCGCGAAAAAGCCGGTCGGCAAGATCCAGCTGGTAACCGCCCAGCATCGACACTTCGTCAATCACCAAAACCGATGTTCCCAAAAAACGGCGGCGCAAATATCCCCGTTTTACCAATTCCTTGATATCCCGATCGGCAAGCTCCTCGCGTACGCCAAGCCCGGTCCAGGAATGGATCGTAATGCCGTTCAAATGAGTTGCCGCCACCCCGGTGGATGCGGTAACCGCGGCATTGATGCCGCAGCTTTTCAGCCAGTCGATATAGCGGTTCAAAAGGAACGTCTTGCCGCTGCCCGCCGGCCCGGTAATGAACGCGTTCTTTCCCGATTTTAATATTTCTAATGCTTGTTCCTGTGTCATATTGGTATCATCATTCTATCTTTACCGATTAAATTGGGCAAGAACGCCATATCCGTCCGCACTGGATTATTTGACGTATTTTGGTATACTCTAATCGAAATATATATACATACTTAAAAACAACATGAAAAAAATTATTCTGTTCGTGATAATCGTGGTCATTGCCGTTGCCGCCTATTTCGCCTTAACGTCCAATAAATCAAATAATCCTTCGTCGCCCTCGGGAACTGCGGGAGAAGAAAAGCCGGAAAAAAAATTGAGCCCGCTCAACGCTAAATATATCGTTGAAGCCAGCATAGTAAGCCTCGAGAACGGCAAAGAAGAAACTATCGCCCCCTATGGCGCGGAGAAACAAACCTCTGAAGTCTGGGGAACGCCGGTCGTGGGAGATCTTAATTCCGACGGCGAAGACGATTACGCGCTGATAATCACCCAGAAAACCGCCAATGATGTCGGCGTCTACTATTATGCCGCCGTCGCGCTCGCCGATGAGAAAAACGGCATAATTGCCGGATCCAACTCCGTCGCACTGGGCGACCGTCTCGACATAAAAGACATCGCCATCGTGAACAACGCCGTGCGCATCAGTTATCTGGATTGGAAAACCGATGGAGACGCGGTGGAGTCATTCCCCACTAAACCGGTTGACAAGACTTTCATCCTTGACGGCATAATGCTCAAAGAACTCACCGAAAAACGCGCCAACGCCCAGGCCGAAGCCGCCTGCACCGACAATGGAGGCGCTTGGAACAAGGATGCCGCCGAATGCAAAGGGCTAAACAAGGAATGGTGCGAAAAAAACGCCGGCAAATTCGAAAGTGACATCTGCAAATTCTAATTTCTTCATCAAAAAACCGCCCCAATCACATGAACAACGGGCGGTTTTTTGATCCAATTATATATTTTTTTAACTTTTCAGTTCGTTCCTGCCCGCCCAGAAGATTATGATCCCGCCCCAGACTATCAGCGGGAAAAACACCACGGAAAGCGCGCCATAGATGAAATAGCGGCGCTTGATCCTTAAGGTGATGCCGATCATCGAAACGATAAAAATAACCAGCGGTGCAAAATACCATGTCGGATCGAAAAGGAAATACCACAACGCGGCCGACAATAAAGCCCCGACCACAAAATCGGAGTTTCTTAAAAACTTGTGGTCCCTATAATAATCCTCTTCGAATTTTTTTGACGGCATTCCGTACATATGAAAAGTTTAAAGTTAAAAACAAAAAGTGTAAAGCAAAAATTTTCTCCAATCGGTCATTTGGAAACGGTCGAAAATATTGAACCTATCTGGCCCAGGATCCCGGTTATTTGCTGCCAGATGGCCGCGATCGGCGCGGTAACGTTATCCCATACCGCCTGGAACAATCCCTTTTCCTTTACCGCCTGAACCTGTTCGGAAACCGTACCCAGCGTCGACGATACGCCTTCCAGCTGCTGCTGGATCTCGCTCTGCGCGCCCACCTCCAAAGCCAGCGCCGAAAATCCGGCCATGAAAACTATCAAGAAAACTAAATTTATATTGTTCATATTTCTATTTTAGTATTAATTATCTTAAATGGTAAATCTTAAATCAATATTCCTGAATTATTTTTGGCATTTTGGACAATAGAACGTGCTGCGGCCGGCTTGCTTGACGCGCTCCACCTTGCCGCCGCACTTTCCGGGACACACCGAATCGTTGCGCTGGTAGACCAAGAAATGTTCCTGGTAACAGCCGGCCTTGCCGTCCAATTGGCGGTACCATTCATCCTTGCCCGAAGATCCCTTGCAGTCAATGGCTTTTTGAAGGATCCGCGGGATGGCTTTGTATAATTTCGAAACCTCTTCCTTGTTTAAGGAATTAGCGGACCGGAAAGGATCGATGCGCGCCGCGAACAGCGACTCGTTGGCATAGATATTACCGATGCCGCCGATCTTTTCCTGGTCCATCAATAATACTTTGATTGGTTTGCGGGTCTTGAAAAGGACGGCCGAAAAATTTTCCAGAGTGAAATTTTCTTTGAACGGCTCGATCGCGCCATTATCTTCTTCCTTAAAGCTTTCAACAACCTTCATCCACGCGAACTTGCGTGAATCGTTGAACAACAGCCGGGTTCCGTCGCTAAAATGGAGAATGATACGGGTAAACCGGGTATCGAATTCTTCTTTCCCCGTAACCAAAAAAAATTGGCCGTTGAGTTTGAAATGCGCCAAAATCGCCGTGCCATTGGCCAAAAAAATCCGCAATACCTTGGCGACGCGGCCGGTTCCGGTGATCTTTTGGCCGGTAATTGATTTCGGGTCGCCGATGAACATTTTCGGATCCAAAATTTCCACGCGCGCGATTGTCTTGCCGACCACCGCGGCCTCCAATTGCCTCCTGATTGTCTCAACCTCGGGTAATTCCGGCATGCAGTTATGTTATATCCAAAATTATATATGTCAAAAAACCATACGCTAGACGAACAATACTAATAATCGAATTTTTTATTTTCGCCGATTACCATTCCGTACAGCAGCGCGTCTTTACCGCAAAACTGGCTCGTTTGCCTGCCTTCGGCAGCAAAACCACGATTCTCATAAAGCCTTATGGCCCCGGAAAGTTCCAGCTGGGTCCAAAACCAGATCTTCCGCACTTTATTTTCCTTCGCGAATTTTATGATCTCGTCTATCGCTTTCGTCCCAATGCCTTTGCCTCGATATTCTCGCCTGACCATCGCATCGCCAAGCCTTACGCATTGCAGGTCGACATAAGCGACATCCAAATAGCAGGCTCCCAATATCTTGCCCATTGCCTCGGCAATAAGATATTTTCTCGACTTATTCGATCCATCAAAATATGGCATTAAATCCGCGGCCGTATCGGGCTTGGCCAATCCGTCGGGCAGTATGCCGCTGAATTCCACCCATTCCGAATAAGCCTCAACTATGCCCGGAACATCTTCTTCGGTAGCAAATCTGATCGAATATTTTAAATTTTGGTTATTATCCATATCAATCGTTTGATTTTCTTTTTATAGTTAACCGCGCATGCCGCTAATTTTTGAAAAAAAACATTTCCTCGATCTTGGAATCAAAAATCCGGGCAATATCATGGGCCAATTTAAGCGACGGAACATATTTCCCTTGTTCCAAAAAAACAATGGTTTCCCGCCGGGCACCGACAAGCTCGGCCAGTTGTTCCTGGGTCATTCCGGCACGGCTCCGGTAATCCTTTATTTTAGTATGAAATTCTTGTTTTGGCATTAGACCGACTGCGTAAAGATTTTTTTTACGAAATTTATTATTTGCGAGCGAGACAAATGAAGAACGAGGAGGCATACTTGGAACTAAAGTCTGTCGACGAGTGATGAATTTGGCGCAGCCGCAAATAATCAAAAATATATTTTAAGCGGTATTCCGCCCGACGTGGTCTGAAACCACGCCGAAGGGTACTTCCGCATTGCCTAAGGCGGCCAAAGGATGTTTCCTTTGGAATCCTCATTCCGTCGGTTC
>Ga0172379_10002084_pt1 | contig 36871 bp, 50 predicted proteins | sample GrowelOW334metaG_FD_119756 | JGI IMG/M metagenome (GOLD analysis project Ga0172379, IMG submission 119756) | Groundwater microbial communities from an aquifer near a municipal landfill in Southern Ontario, Canada - Groundwater well OW334 metaG | ecosystem: Environmental > Aquatic > Deep... | reverse complement strand
TTCTTCCTAATTTCCTTATTATTTCTGTATATAACCATTCTAATGCTCCATGAACTGCTTTTCCCAAAACTGCTTCAATACTTACTTCAATTTCTGGAATAATTTTATCGATATATCTATATTTAAATTTAAGAGGACATTGTTCAAAAGTAGATAATCTTGAATGTGAATAAACCACCATTTTAGCAAATTAGAAATATTTTATGGGTTTAAATAATTATCACCTCTTTTTAACGATGTTATTAATATGACAAGATTTTAAGATAAGTTAATCAGGTTATTTGAAACAATTATGAGCAGAAAATGTGGAACAATCTATCTTAAGAATTTTTATTATATTAATTATTAATTCCTAAAGATATTTTAATTGCCAGATCAATATTCTGCATAGTGTAATTGTCTAAAGAGGATAATTTTTTTCTTATTCTTCTTTTATCTATAACTCTTATCTGGTTTAATAATAATGTAGAATCACTTGCCAATCCACATTCATTTTTTGTTAAAAAAATATTTGTTGGAAATTCTTTTGAAAATTTCTTTGTTGTAAATGGAGCTACAATAGTTGTTGGACTATATTTATTTCCAAAGTCATTCTGAATAACTAAAACAGGTCTAATATCTCCCTGTTCGCTTCCAAAAACAGGATCTAAATTCACAAGAACTATCTCCCCTCTTTTTATTTCCATTTTAAATTGCATGTATTAAATTTTAAGGTTTCCACTCCGGCCATCCCTCATTATCTACAGCTTCCCACTCTTTGCATATTTCAATCATGTCTTTAGCCATTTCTTTGCATCCTTCAATCATCAATTCTTCCTGCTCTCTCTTTTGTTTCTCAGCAATTTGCATTAAATTAATAATTAATTGTTCATAAGTTTCTTTATTAGATTTCATTCTATCAAGGGCATTTTTGACTTCCTCTCTTAATTGAATAGTTGTTAGGTTATTACTCATTATTCTATAGAATAACTATAGTTTATATATTTTGCTTTTCTTGACGAATTGTTAATAATATTCTACATAGATTGTGCCTTAAGAATATTTCTTTGGTTTTTCAATTATGTTTCTATTAACATTACGATTTACTATCTTTTTTTGGTTCTCAATTATTTCATTATATTGTTTTTGTATTTTTTCCAATTTTGTTTTTGCTTCTGAAAATTTTTCTACTTCACTATCCCAATATTTTGGGCTTGCAAATTGTGAGATATAACAAATAGCACGATAAACCTTTTCTCTTTCCTTATAAGTACTTTCTGGATTAAATTTTTCAAACTGATCTAAAGAAGATGATCCCTTTAGTGAGGAATAACTTGGTGTATATATAAATGCTATATTTGGATCATTTAAATGATTCTGAAAAAATTTTTCTCTTCCTACAAAATAATCTATAATTACTTGATTTTTTTCAGATTCTATAAGATATGCCCCCCAACCATTAATCTTTTCGTTGCATTCTATCCATATTGTTGCCTGATTTATTCCTTTGGGCTCAAAATGTTCTAATGTTTTAAGAAGTGAATGGATTAACGGCATATTCTCACTCCTCCAATATTCTCCTGATTTTTCTTTTCCATTCTCTTTCAAGAGCATTTGCAATTCCCATTCCTGAATAATTTTACCATTAAACCTGAAAAAATTGCTGTTTTTTATACTTCCATAAGCACGCCAATCTTCATCATAACTTCTACTTACAATTATTTCTCCCATAGTCTTTTCTAATTTTTCTTTGGTTGCTGGGCAGCCTATTTTTTTTATTAAATTATCTAAGGTACCTTTTGATTCTGAATATTCTAAACGAAATCCTCCAAGGTTTAGCATCCTTGCTTCATCTATTAAATTATGAAGATGTCCTCTGTTGTGTTCATACTCTATTATTTGTACCATCCCTTTTTTTACATGATATCCTATTTAAATATAATTCGTCAGTTATGTGTACGAAAGTTTTAAATAGTTTTGATGCTCTTTTAGAATATGATTGAAGAACTTATGAAACTTGGATTTTCTGAGAATGAAGCTAGAACTTATTTGGAATTATTAAAAATTGGCGGAACTACGACAACTACTCTTGCAAAGAAATTAAATCTTCATAGAGGGTATATTTATGAGATTTTGGATAAGCTTATTCAAAAGGGAATTGTTAGCGTTATTAAAAAGAACGGAAAAAAACATTTTGAGGCTGTTCCCCCTAGTAAAATTTTTGGTTATATTGAAGATCAAACAATTAAATTGGAAAAATCCAAGAAGGATTTTGAGAAGATTTTACCTGCTCTTAATAATCTAAGAGAGTTAAGCAAAAAGGGACAGGAGGTATTGTTGTTTGAGGGTAAAAAAGCATTAATGAATATAATGAATGATATTATTTTACAAAAAAAACCAATCTTTACTTTTGGTGCATCTGGAAAATTTCCAAAAGAAATGGACTCTTACTATTTTTTATGGAATAAGCAAAGAGTAAAAAATAAAATATCCTTGCAGATTGTTTATAATAAAAAAGAAATAGGTCAGCTTGAAGCTTCACATTTAGAAAATGCTTATGTGGAAAAGAGATATCTAGATTTTGATAAGGATAATCCTATGAGCACTATGCTTTATGCTGATAAAGTTGTTATAATAATCTGGATTCAAGAGCCTGTAATTCTTTTAATAGAAAGTAAAGAAGGATATAATTTATATAAAAAATATTTTGATGTCTTTTGGAAAAGTGCTAAGAAGATTTAATTTATTCAATTATTCCCCAACCAATTAATCTCCAGTGACTATTGATATTTCTTGCAATACCTACGTTGTCTCCTTTTAGGGCAACAACTGGAATGTTTAACTTAAGGTCTATAATATCTCCTTTTATTTTTTCAACTGTACCTACAGAGATTGTTGTGTTAACACTCAACATCAAAAGTTCCTTCATTTTAATTGGATCAATTTTCTTTTTTTCTTCTAGACCGACAGCTTCGTGAAACAATTCTGTTTTTAATTTTAAAGTGTGGCTTATTTCTGGAAGTGCTCCTTTTTTTGATACAATGCATCCAGTTAATGAATCTGATTTTGTTAAAACTGGATCTAAAGATGTTTCAATTGCAATACTTGCTCCGGGGCCAATTTCTTGGACATTATCATTACCCTTTCTTATTGCTAATATTTTTGTGGTGAGAGTTTGATATATTTGTTGATTGGCTTTAGTTGTTAATAATCCTGGTTTGATTTCTATTTCTTCTCCTACTTTTAAAATTCCTTTTTTTAAGATTCCTCCAAGCACTCCTCCGTTTAAATCAGCTATAGCTTTGCCTGGTCTATTAATATCAAAACTTCTTGCAATTATGAATACTGGAGATGAGGCTGTATCTCTTTTTGGTATTTCAGTTTTTGAAAGCTCTTCAATTATTTTATCGATATTAATATTTTGTTGAGCAGAAACAGGAATTATTGGAGAATTTTCAGCTATTGTGCCTTTTACAAGTTTTTTAATCTCATTATAATTTTCTATTGCTTGTTCTTTGCTCACCAAATCTATTTTATTTTGCACAATAATTATATTTTTTATTTTTTTAGCTTGGAGTGCCATGAAATGTTCAAGTGTTTGGGGTTTTATGCCTTCATTTGCGGCTATAACAAGAATCGCGGCATCCATTGTTGCGGCACCTGAAAGCATTGTAGCCATGAGCATCTCGTGTCCTGGGGCATCTATGAAGCTCACATACCTCAATGGTTTTGCAGTGGGAGATTTTTGTATTGTGAATTTGTCCTTATCTTTGTAAATAACTATTTCAGAATATCCTAACTTAATTGTAATTCCTCTCTTAAGTTCTTCTGAGTGAGTGTCTGCAAATTTTCCAGAAAGTTTACTAAGTAATGTTGTTTTTCCATGGTCTATATGTCCTACTACTCCAATATTTATTTCTGGAAGAGAGGTTCTTTCTGATGCATCATTGTTATCTTGAGCTTTTTCTTTTGTCATATAAATGTTAGAATTAGGCTGTTTTTAAAGATTTCATCCGAATACAAAATGATATCTTTGGGGTTCTAGAAATTGTATTGAATTAACTCTTTCTATTAATTCCTCAGTTTTATATCTTGAAGGAGTTATTTTTTCCAATTTTTTTACTTCCTTAAAGAAAGTGTCTACTGCTTCATATCCATTCATATCTGTTATGCACTCGGCAAATAAATTTGCTTCCATTTCTTCTTCAGGAATACTTAATCCAGTAATATTATGGTCTAAAACTATATGTCCAATCTCATGGGCAAGAGCGTATTCTCTTGTGGGTTGTGTGAGTCCTTTGGGTAAGAGGACATAACTTTCATTATCTCTTCTGTGCTTTTTGTACGCACTTGCCTCATTTTTTCCAAAGGATTCTATAAAAGAGATATTGTATGTTCTTGCAATTTTCTCAATATCCAAACGACCTTCTTTGAGAAATCTTTCTTTGAAAGATAGGGCTAACTTCATTACTGCAAGATTGTATACTAATGCCATAAAAATTTATGGCTTTTGACAACTTAAAAGTCTTATGTAGGAAAGATATGTATTGCTAATTATTTTAGAAATCTTATTCAGCTTTTGTAACTGCAAAAACTTCACTTAACTTTTTCGAACCTTCTTTTACAACTTTAAGGTTTAATTGAAGAATGTTTTCTGAAATTGTCTTGCCTCTTACAGTTTTTCTTAATCTTAATCCTTTTGGTTTGTTTTTTGAACGTTTCTTTTTCAGCTCTTTTTTAGGTCTTTTTTTCATGCCTTTTTCATAGCTTAATAGAACTTTTTTTAATCCAAAACCCTCTATTGATTCAAGCATGGTTATTCCAGCTTTATCGCTTCCGCCACAAATTTTGAATTCATATCCTTCTAAATCTGGGGAAATTTCTATTCCTTTAACATTATCTCCAAGCTCTTTTCCAACCAAAGCTGGAGCTTCAGATTCCAATTTGTATGTCTTTCCTGATTTTTCAGATATATTGAATTTAAATACCATTTGAATAATAATCTAACATTAAAATTAGTTTAAAAAGCTTATGTAAAGGTTATTATTATAGAATATTCAGTGTTTTATAATTTGATAAGGGTTACTTAGTTGAGGAATTACTTCTTCTAAGGCTCTTTTTGGGGTAATAACTAATTTTTTGTAATCTCCAGAGTTACCTTTTTCCTTTTTTATTTGGATAAGTCTGTTTTGAACTTGAAATTCTAAACTCACCCTATCTTGCTGATGTCTTTCAATTCTTCTGGATTGATCTTGTCCGAAAATTATTACATAACCATTTTTATCTGTATGTCTTAAAATCTCTTGAAGATAATCTAATATTGTGAATTTGAAAAAATAATCTGGGTTGCTCCAAACTAGATTGAATCTTTTTGATTGTTCCATGGCCTTAAATTCTATCTGATTATTTAATTCAAATAATTTGTAAGAAAGCACTCTGTCTGGATTTTCTTTTTCTAGCCATGTGAGAAATTCTTCAATTCTTGTAGTGGCTTTAAAATCAAACGGAGATTTTTGAATTGCTTCTATTTGTTTTTTATAACTCTCTTGAATTTGTGCAAGATATCCTATTGGGGCAGGATTTTGATAAATTATTAAATCTTTTCCTGATTCAAAAAACTCTTCTCTTAAGAATTCATCAAACTTTGGCCGGTTGCCAAGTATTCGAGCGAGTTCAACATCTGCCTGAACATCAGTCCATTGCATTCGCATATTATTTAGAAGTGTTTGAAGATTATATAGTTATTGTTTTGTCCCCCCACCCGCCCAACGTTGTTATCACCTCTTTTTCCAGACTAGGTTAATTATCAGGTTTATATGGAACAATTATGAATAATCTAAGGCACAATATATTTTAAAATTCGTTTATTATTAATTACTTCGTTCAACTATTTCTTTGCAATTTTTACTTCTACAATTGCATTTCATCTTAAATCCGGGGCTTTCATTTTCAGAATAATCTCCTGTTATTTCTTCTCCATTTTTTATATCTCTTTTTGCGACATCACAAAAATCTTTTGAATAAGTGTTAGAATCACATGAATGATTTACGTATCTCGCAGGAGGTTGCATTAAGATATATTCATTATTAAAATAAGCAACATATTTTTTATCTTCTTTCGATAATTTTTCAACTTGTTCTTTCGTTAATTTGTTGGATAAATCCCATCTCAAAACAATCTCTCCTTTTTTGAAATCTTTTGCTGCATATACCCCCTTTCCATGAATTTTAGAATTTTTTACAATTGTATCTGGCATATTATTTTACAATCCCCACTCGGCTTTCTTTCGTCTCTTAATTTCTGCAATTTCTTGTAGAATTCTCATTTCTGCTTGACTTAAGATGTCTTTGTTCTTTTTGAATGTTCTAAATTGAGATTCACTTATATTTGCATAAAGGAATTTTTTGTCTTGTAGTTGTCTTTCAAAATTAACTCCTGGAAGAGACATTGCAACTTCCATACCCTCTGTTGCTTCTTGAACGGATTTGTTTTCTGATTGGAGATTTTTTATTCTTGCCACTTCTTCATCTGTTTCGTCTATTAATGGAAGTCCTGAACGCACTCTTCCTCCCAAAACTTTAACTCCAAAAATTGCGGGATTTGAATTTCTAAAAATATATTGATGCAGAATTTCAAGTTTTCCTATAGTTGCCAGAGCCATAAGTCTTTTCTTTTCAATTTCATTTTTCTTTTCAGCTCTAAAGTTGTTTAGGTCTTCTATTAATTTGTATATAACTTCATTTGTTAATATTTTTACTCCTGGAGGAATTATATTTTTAGCATCTTCATCAACTGAAACATTAAATCCAATGATTATTGCATCGAGCTCGTTCATTTCCAGATTTGCTTTGGCATTTATAATGTCAGTTTTATTTATCATTCCAATTCCTGCCTTCAAAACAGGGATACTGCTTTGACCTAATAATACCATTAGGGCTTCAAGACTTCCAAGAGAGTCTGCTTTTGCAATTATTCCAAACTTTTCTGTTTTAATACTTTCAGATATTTCTTTTTTGAATTTATTTTTTAGTTCTTCTTTGTTATTTTTGAAAACTTCAAAAGGCATACCTGGAAGAATGTCCACTTTCTCTATTAGCTGAAGACGGATTCCTGTTGCGGCAGTAACTTCATCTTTAACTTCAAATTTATTGCTTAAAGGAAGGATTTCTTCTAGAATCCTTATTTTGCTTATGATTGGTTCTCCTTCCGGGTGAAAATTAGCTATGGCAATTTCATCTTTTTTATTTAATTCACCATCATATAGAATGGATTCAATGTAATTTGTGTTTTTGTCTTTTTTAATTTCAAGCAAAACTCCTTTGGCATCTTTTCCAAGTTCTAATCTTTTTCCCAAATATTTTTCACTTAAACCGCAAATAACCATAATTAATTCTGGGATGCCCTGTCCGGTTCTTGCAGAAGTTGGAACTAAAGCAATTTTTTGTGTAAAATCGCTTATGTTATAATATAAATCCGCCTCAAATCCAAATGAACTTAGACTTCCTATTAAGGTCATATATTTTTCATCGAAGTTCATTTTTACAGACATTTGCTGGGAGGTTATGCTTTCTTTTAATCCGGTAATGTTTGGATTTTTTGGGGTGTTCCATCCTGAAATATTGTCTATTTTGTTTATTGCAATAATAAATGGGGTTTTATTGTGTTTGAGAATTTGAATTACTTCTGCGGTTTGGGGTTTTATTCCTTCATTTATATCAATTACAAGAATGGCTAAATCTGCAAGAGAACCCCCACGCTTTCTTAAATTTGTGAATGCTGCGTGTCCGGGAGTGTCAATAAATAGGAAACCCGGTATGTTCAATTTTATTCCAGATTTTTCAATTAGAGGACAGGCTTTTTTCATTCTATCCATTGGATATGTAGTAAATGAAATTTTTTGAGTGATTCCTCCAGCCTCTCCGGATTGAACAGAAGTTCCTCTAAGTTTGTCTAGTATTGAGGTCTTTCCATGGTCTACATGTCCGCAGACTGTGATGATTGGGCGTTTGTTTTTGGTTGTCATGCTTATAGGATAAATTGGGGATTTATTAAATTACCTCTTCTCTTTTTAATACACAAAAAGAGAATTGGGTGTTCAAGAGAAAAACTAATAGATAAAACCCAAGGATTTCATATTAATTATCACTTGATGAATGGACTAAGATTAATTATCACCTCTTTTTCCCGAACGATGAGGTTTATTAGGTTATTAGCAAATAATTAGGTTAATATGGCTCAATTATGAATAAGGATTGCTCAATATATTCTTGGAACTTGTCATATTAATTATCACTTGATGAATTGTTAATAAGAATTTTATTATATATTCTTCACAACAATCTTGCTTTTAAAGTTTAGGAAACTGATTTATGTATGAGTGCAAATAATGTAAATTATTATTCTATTGCTTATCAGTTTTTGGATAACGAACTAGGTAGTGAAACTTCTGAAGAAATTAGAAAGAGGTTTACTAGTGAAAGGGGTCCGGGTCTTTGCGGAGGGCATTTAGTTGATGTTTCTTTAGGAACTAAAGAGGTAAAATTTGGTTGTAAGGATTGGGCGGGAATTGAAACACTATGTTCTGGATTAGGTTTACCTTTTATTCAAAAAAAAGAGAAACAAGCTTGGGAGCAAAACTCAAAAGGTTGGTTTGATGAAATTTCTGTAAGGTAATTAATATATTCTTTAGAATAGTGATATTTTTAAATCGTGAATCTTCTTGTTTTCTATGACAATCGGAGATAAAGTTTATACAGCAAAGTATTTTTCTGAAGTCGATACTGGATTGAAAGATTATATTAATGAGATAGTTGATGTTGGCGTTGTAAGAACTTTAGGAGATAAGCCTGAAATTGCTGGATTAATTAAGGAATTAATAAATAAACATGATTTTTCAAGATTTAATTTATTTAGTCAGGATATGAACGAACTGGAAACTCTGGCGTTTCAATTGAATCTTCCATTTTTTTCTAGAGTTGATGGGCAGTTTTGGGGTAATTATTCTGGGAATTGGTTTGTAGGGGAATGATTTTTTATTAATAATTTAGTTATCACCTCTTTTATTTTGACGATGATTTTTATTAGGTTTAATATGGCTCAATTATGAATAAGGATTGCTCAATATATTTTTGGAAATTGTATTATTAATTGATTTCGTGTATTTTTTAAAGTAGTTTATATTCTAAAAGATATGAAAACATACACACTAAATGAACTAAATGAGAAATATGATTTGGAGTTGGACAGAATTCTTCGGGAAATAAAAAAGAAAAGGGCAAAGAGAGTGCTTCTTCAATTTCCAGAGGGGCTTAAGGTTTATGCTACAAGCGTTGTTGACTATTTGAAAGAGCAGGCTAAGGGCAAAGTTGAATTTGTAATCTGGATGGACACTTGTTTTGGTGCATGTGATATTCCTGTTGGCGTTGAGGGATTTGATATTGTAATTCAATTTGGACATAGTGAGATGATGCCGAGCTATTAGGCAAGTGAGAAATTTTTTGGATATTATAACTGCTTGGCTGATAATGAGTAGAATTATTAGTTTTTCATTTTTTTATCTTTCCTACATAAGCCTTTTAAATTGATTTTTATGATATTTCTAATGGAAAAGGAAAAAAATTCCCTCGTGGATTATTTGGATAGTGAAGTTCCTAAATTAGTTGTGGCTCCCACTATAAGAAAGAGTAATGAGCAACTTGAATACTCGGTGTTCGAGTACCGCAAATATATTCAAGAATTGGAGAAGTTGTGTAAAGAACAGAAAGGTGTTTTTGATATTTATCTTGATGCGGGGGATATTGATGAAGGGCATGTTAAGGAATATTCTCGGGGATTAAAGCAGTTTGGAAAAAAGCCTTATAAAGTAAATGGAAATGGAATTATTAGAAAGGTATTAAACAGAACTTCCAAATCTTTTCATAATAATTTTGATAATGTTTCTACTCCAGATGCTCAATGGGGAGATAACTATGTGGTGTTTATTAATTGTTTGGGTTCGATTGGGGGGATTGTATTAACTTGTGCGGGTTTGATTAGGAGGAGCCCTGAATTGACTACTGCTGGTGGTGCTGTTTTAGCAAATCTGCCTCTCTCATATCTTCTTTTTTGGAGAAAAACTGAGTTGAAACGAGAAACTCCCGTTTTCAAAAATGGCGACGCTCAAAATTATGTTTTAGGATTGGCGAAATTATATGAAACTGTTCAAAAAGTTGAGGCAGATGTTCAGGATATAACCACTCTGACTGGAAGCAAGAGGGTTAAATTTATTGAAAAATATGGGAAGATAAAATGCAAAAGAGATAAAGTTAGTTTTAAGGGATTGAATGAAGATGAAAGACAATCTGTTCTTTTGAGAAATGGCGCGATTGAAATAAAAGATAGAATTCAGAAAGCTAAGGATTATGTTGTTCAAACAAAAAAAGCAATATATGAAATTATAGGACATACTTGTTGTGATATTCCTGAATTGAAAGATTATGTTCCTTATGGACAGATGGTTTATGAGGAAGAAATTGCGCCTGTTGAAAGATTAAATAAGGAAATTGCAAGTGGAGTTTTGAATGGTTATCTTGAAGATGATGTTGCACAAGCAAGAAAAAGAGATGAGGAAAGAAAATTGAGAGAAGCTCAAAGAAAGGGGCAAAAGATTGGAGGTGGAGCATAAAATGGTAAAAAATTCATTAACAGATTATTTGAAAGAAGAGCTGCCAAAAACAGTCGCAGTTGCTAGAATTGATGCAGATGAAACTAGCTTGAGAAATGCATTAACTCATAGCGAATTGGATTTGTCAAGATTAGCTGAACTTTATAGGCAGCAAAAAGGAATTTTTGATATTTATACTGATGCAAGAGATATTGATAAGGGATATGTTGAACAGTATATGAAAGGATTGAAACAGTTTAGAAAGATACCTTACAAAATGATGGGTGGTTCTAATTTGTTAGATAAGATTTTGAATAAGTCCCAGGAGATTGATAAGCATAATGGTCAATTTTTTTCAGGTGTGCCCATGATTGTTGGTTCTATTTGTGGGTGTCTTGCTTCTGTTTGTTATTTTGCTTCTTTAAAAATAGGTGATGGATTACATCCTTTATTCTTAGGAATTGCTACATCTTCTTTCGAATTGCCAGCTCTTTCTTATCTTTTTTTTTATAGTAATGCTGGAGAACTTCAAAAAGACAAACCAGTTTTCAAAAATGGAGCTGCAAGAAATTATCTTACTGGATTAAACAAATTTTATAATGTTGCTCAAAAAATGGAAAGAGAGGTTGAGGATATTAATACTCTTAGCGGAAGTCAGAGAACAAGATTTATTGAAAAGTATGGAAAGATGAGAGTTAAGAAAGAAAAAATTAGTTTGAATGGATTAAGCAAAGATGAAAGAGAGGCAATTATTTTAGAGAATGGAGCAAAGGAAATTGAGGAAAGAATGAATCACGCAAGAGAGTATGTTCAGGAAACAAAGAAATCTATTTATTCAATTTTGAATAATGCAGGCATTCCTGTTAATGAATTAACTGATTATGTTTCTCAAGGTGAAAGATTTTATGATGAGCAAATTGCACCTCAACAGAAGATTGAAGCTGAAGTTAATCATGCAATAAGAATGCAGGAAGTTGCTCCAACTTTGGAACAAGTTAGGGAAGAGGTTGCAAGGAAAAAGATGGTGCCGGGACAAAAGATTAGTCAATAGTTTTTTATTTTTTATTTTATAACTTCATCCCCACAAAACTTATAAATTATTTTTTGATTGGTGTTTCTTATGAATGAAGTTGAAAAGTTCAAATATGCTGATGGAAGAATGCCTATTGAGACTTTATATAATATTTATGGGGATTTTGTGAAAGCAGGATGGACTTCAAAAATCATTTTTGATTCTCAAGATAGAGTGCCTCCTGCAGTTTCTTTTCAGAGTCCGATGGAGGGAGATGCGGTATGGATTATTTCTGGAGTGCATGGTGAAGAACCTGCTGGGCCGATGGCTATTGCAAGAGGGGTTAATGATATTATAAAATTAGGGAAAAAATTTCCGATGGTCGTGATTCCTGTTTGTTTTCCTTGGGGATATGCAACGGATTGGAGATACATGAATTCTAAACGGTGGGTTCCAGATATAGACCTTTTAAGTGTGGAAGATACAAATTATTTTTTATTTGATGATAATGGAAAACTTAGAGCGGATCCTTCAGGTTCTACTAAAGAAGGTTATCTTTTAAGTAAACATATTGTAGATTTGCATGGCACTCATCCTCCTCTTGTAAGTTTAAATTTTCATGAAGATAATTTTAGTAGGGGAGGGTATGTTTATGCCTATGGAGAAGCTGAAAATAAAAGAGAGATTGCCAGTAAAATTCTTTATGCTATGGCAAAAAATAAAATGCCTGTGATTGCTAATGGTAAAACAAGATTTAATCAAAAAATTGTGAATGGAATTATTGGTTCGGTTTTTGATAGTTCAATTGATGAGCTTATTGTGAGCGATGAGTGTTGTTTTGATGGAAAAGAAGTTGAAAAACCCTATGCAGATATGGCTTTTGTTATTGAAACTCCTTCGAAAAATGCTTCTCTTATAAAAAGAGTTTCTACTCATCTTGTTGTGATAAAAAATATTGATAATTTTTTTGAATTTGAAAATCCACAAGCTTTATAAATAAAATTTGGTGATTGATATTCTTATGAGTAAAGTATTAATTGATAATTTTGATTTGTTTAAAGTAAGAAAACAAAGTAAAGGCGGATGTGGTCCAGCTTGTCTTAGAATGATTCTTGAGTATCACGATAGAAAAAAAGGGAATAAGTTAGGATATAGTAATGAAATGTTAATTGAAATGCTTGGATGCACTGAAAATAGGGGTTGTGATCCTTGGGATTTGTCAAGAGTTGCAAGAAAATATGGATTTGTTTCTGAAGATACTTATGGCAGTGCAGATAATCAAATGGAAGTGTTAAAAGAAATAACTACTGTTGGAAAAAGACCATCAATAGTTAATTGGTTTCCAGATAAATTAAAAGGACATTATGAGGTTGTTTTGGGATTTTATTCTTCAGTAAATGAATTACTTTTAGCTGATCCATATTCTGCAAGAGTACATCGAGTTGAGATTGATGAATTTAAGGATAGATGGATTGATTATCCTGGAATGGTTCCCGATAAAAGAATTTACACTGGAAGTATTGTTGATATAAGACCTAAAACAAAGGAAGAAATAGAATTTGAAAAAAATTGTGGGCCCATTTTATAATTAATCCTACATAAGTCTTATAAACGAATTCTTTTTTGCTTTTTTATGATACAAGCTTTAGAAAGTAAAATTGTGAAACCTATTGGTTTTGATGAAGGTGTGCAAAGGATAGTTGGAACTATCTTAGATAAAAAAGATACAAATGCTCCAGTTTTGGTCTTTATTAATGGATATCCTAATTCTGGAAAAAGTTATTTGAAGAAAACTGTTCGTGATACTTTGTGTAAAAATAAGATTTTTGGATGGTGTGGAATGCGTGGGGATCCTTTAGATGTATTTCCTGAAAGAGGGTTATTTTGGGATGAAACTATTAAGGATTTTGTTTTATCTAATAAGTTAGATTATTTTTTGATAGAAGATATAGGAAATGTTTATTCTGCTGAACTTTATACTAAAGAGATGTTCAACAAACCATTTGATTTGAAGGTTTTAGTTGGAGATAATTCTGGATTTATTGATATTCTTGGAATAGAACGTGGAGATTATGATTTAATTATAAGGAATGAATTTGCTTCTAATCATCGTAAACTTTGTAAAGATTAATCTAGAATCTTACAGCAACAAAATTATCAAACCTGTTCCAAACAACAATATTCCTGCAATTAAATGAAGTTTCTTTATGTTTCTTTCTCTCCATTCAGTTATATTTTCAATTGTTGTGAAGCCCTTGTAAACAATTAATGTTATTATTATTAATGGAAGTACAACTATGAAATTGAAATATAATAACCAAGGAAGTGCTCCTATTATTCCAAACGTTGATATGGCCTCTGTAACTACAAGCAAAGGTGCCATGGTGCATGGAGCTAGAAATAATGTTATAACTAAACCAATTAAGAAAGCCCCTCCTGGAGAGGTTATTTTATTTATCCATAATTTTGCTCGAGGTCTTAAGTATAATGGCATTTCTGTTCCAACATTTCCAGGTTTATACATAAAGTAATCTTTTATTTGAAGTGCTCCAATAATCATTGCTAAAATTGCTAGGGCATAATTAAGATAAATTGAACTTGTTCTTAGTGTTGCTGCAAATGTTTGAAAAAGTTGAACTAAAACTATACCATAGAATAAATATCCTAAAAATACCGCTAAGATAAATGCTAATCCGGAAAATAAAATTTTTCTTTTATTATCTTGTTGGTTTTGAGTGAAAATTGCAACTAAAACAAGAATAAGCATAGCAATCTGACAAGGATTTACCGAATTTACTAAAGCAAGAGAGGTTATTTTTGTAATACTAAGAATGTCCGCCATTTTATTTGCAGTTAGTTAATTCTTGAAGTTTTTCTATTGATTGTACACCAACATATTGTTTCTCATTTATTATCCAAGTGGGGGTTCCTGGAATTTTTAGCTCCTGACATTTTTCTTTTTCATAAAAACAATCTACCTTTGTAATATATTGAAGATTGTCTCCAAACATGTCTTCTTGATCTTTACAATGGCTACAACCTAATTGCACATAAAGTACAGAATTTTTTCCGATACACTCTGCAATTTCTTTAGTAGTTTGTGGAGGATTTTTATTTAAAATGAAATAAGAACCAATTAATATAACTATTATAATTAAAATTGTTATTGCTGTGTTTTTGTTTAAGAATTTTACTTTTTTTACACTCTCATTAGTTAAATTTGTTATCTCATCACTCTTTGCGGATTTTGGCATCTCTTCCATGTATTTTATTAGAATTGAGTATTTTAAAGGTTTTAGTTATTGATTTTTGACTAAATTGTTAATAACACAAGTTCCAAATATAGATTGTGCCTTATATTCTCAATATTTGTCCCACATTTCTTTTGCTAATAATATTATTAGGATTACCTCATAATTGTTCCATATAAATCTCATAAACTTATTCTTGAAATTTGTATTATTAATTTTTTTAGAGATAATCCTGTTTTGTTTTGTGGTTTACTATATTAATCTATTATTCCAATATAATTCAGTTCTCTGAATTTTCCATCATAATCCATTCCGCATCCAACAATAAATTTGTCTGGAACTTCAAATCCGAGATAGTCAATTTTAATATTTCTATATTCAGGTAATCTCCGGTCTGGCTTGCTTACAAGTGAAGCAAGTTTAATGCTTCTAGCCTTTTTTTGATTTTTTAGATAATTTATTAAGAAATTCATGGTTCCCCCCGTATCAACAATATCTTCCACGATAATTATTTCTTTATCTTCAATACTTGATTCTAAATCTTTTTTTATTTTTACTAATCCTGTTGATTCTTTTCCTGAATAACTTTCGAGTTTTATTGAGTAGTTGTTAATATCTACGAATTTATTGGCTATTCTTATTCTATTCTGAAGCATTTCTGCAAGCATTCTTCCTCCGTCTAAAACGGTTATGAAATTCAGTTCTCTTATTCCAATATTTTGATAAAGGATATTCACAGCCATTTCACTTATTTTTTTATTAACCTTTTCTTCTGAGAATAATTCACGAGGTTGGGCAATCATCTTTTTTAGAGAAAAATCTTGTTTATAAGATATATTGTGATAATATAAATATTAGAACTAATAATCTGGCAAATCTTGAGCTTTTTCGAATTTTTTCTTTGGAGGAGCCTTTTTTGGAGTTTCTTCACTTTCTGGTGAGGGTTCCATGTCTGATTCCTCAATTGAATTAATCATTTCTCTAAATCTTGGAAAATCTTGAGCAGGAATTCTAACTCCAGCTTTTGTAAAACCAGTATATTTATCGCTTGTAACAAATTCTCTTATTGTAAGGCCCTTTCTTCCACCAAAATCATCAATTCTTATTATAATATCAGATGTTGGATTTTTTTGTATTTTACCTATATCTTTTTCCATTTTATATTATTGTTAAATTTGAGATGTTTTTAAATATTTAGGATAATTATTTTAGTATTTCAGCTTTTATTATTTTTACAGTTTGTAATGGCTTGTCTTTGAAATCTGTTTGGGCTTTACCAATTTTATCAACAATATCCATTCCTTCAATTACTTCTCCGAAAGCGGGATGTTTTGTATCAAGAAAATTATTATTTACTAAATTTATGAAGAATTGGCTTCCTCCACTATTTGGACCAGAATTTGCCATGCTTATTGTGCCCCTATTGTTCTTATTTCCGCCTTTGTGTGTAAATTCATCTTTTATATTATAACCTGGCCCGCCCATTCCAGTTCCAGTCGGATCTCCTCCTTGAATCATAAAATCTTCAATTACTCTGTGAAAAATTACTCCATTATAAAATCCTTGAGAAACTAGCTTTTCAAAGTTTCCAGAAGTAATTGGCATGTCCGAATATAATTGGATGGTGATATTTCCCATATTAGTGTTTAGCAGAACTTTTGTTCCATCTGAACTTGAATTGTGTGGCATTTTGTATACAAGTGTTATAATTAGTACAAAAAGTGCTAAGATTATAAATATTTGCCCTTTTTTCATGTTAATTTGAAATACTACATCTTTAAAAACCCTAATATTTTAATTTATTTAGCTAAATATAGTACGGAGGACAAAAATGGGATTCAGCGATAGACCAAGAAGTGGATTCGGAGACAGACCTAGAAGTGGCGGTTTCAGAGGCGGAAGCAATTTCAGACGTGGTGGTTTTAATGACGGACCAAGAGAAATGCACAAGACAAAGTGTTCTGAATGCGGACAGGAATGTGAAGTTCCTTTCAAACCAACTGAGGGAAGACCTGTATATTGCAAAGAATGTTTTGCTAAAAGAAATCCAAGAGCTTAATTAGCTTTTGAGAGAGTATTTACTTTGTTTTTATTTTTTTATTTAAGTTTTTATTGTAAGAGAAGGTGATTTTTGAGAGATAATATTGGTTTCTTACTTGAGACGAATTGTTAATGAACTAAAATTTTGATGGGATTATTAGGTTGGAAAAGACACAAGTTTCTTTCTCCACCATCTTCTTTACAAATGTTATGAGTAATTATGTGGAACAGGTATGAGGAATATGTGGCTCAAGCACGTTTAAACTTTTATATTATTAACTATTTCGTTTTCATAGAAATCATCTTAGACTATCTTCTATCAAATCCTTATAATCATTAAGGGTTTCTATTATTCCTTCATCTAATGGCTGAAGTAGATATTCCATAAATCCTACCCCAGAAATTCCATTTACTTTTACTTGAATTGGGCCTTCCCAATAATGGATTGAGCCAAAGTTCATTTCGCAATCATTTATGAAAGGTTTTGTTGTTATTTTGTATGGCCCGGCTTTTATTTCCCATTCTAATTCATAGCTTCTTTTGGATCTTTTACTTTTCCAGGGTTTTTTAATTGGTTTAAATTCTGCGTTGAATTGTTTTTGAGTGCCATTTGGAAGAGAAACATCAATTATCTTTTTTTCATCACCATAATTTAAACAAATAATCTCTGTATTATTTGGAAGTTGAACTGAAAACCAGAGCCATTTATCTTTCATGTATCCTTGTTTGGACCATTGTTTGTCATGCCAGACTTTTCCAGAAACTTTATCTTTTCCAACATAACCCTCTGCTGAAAGATTAGGGTAAGAATAGTAATAACTACTTTTTTTCTTTAATTTTATTAATCCTGTTTCATCTTCATAGATGGCTGGCTTTTTTTGTTCAAGATTTAAATTGAAAAATGGTGTTTTTAACTGAAGGGATTTTGAAATACGTTCTATTTCATATTTTTGAGAATTTATTTTGAGAGGGGAAGAGTAATTTATAAAAAGTTCTGGTTTTTTGAAACTCTCCTTTGAAACAAGTGCGAAAGGAATTAATTCTCTTTTAACTTTTTTTGAATTTAAATCATATAATAATGTGTGGGAGAAATAAACTTGATTTACAGGAATTTTTAGGAAACTTAAATTTAATTTGTTTAGATTTCCTTTGAATAAACATGTCATAAATGCGTATTTTTTTTTGCTTTTGATTGAATTCAAGAACCCATTAAAATACCACCATTCAATTGTTTGTCCTGAATGGGATAGTTCATCCTTTGGAAGTTTGACTAAGACACCTTTTTTCATATATCTAAAAAGAAGATTGAATATTTAAATTATCCCCTAGTTTTTCTGTCGCTTTTGATTAGGCCATCTTTCAATTCAATTATTCTTGAAGCGTATTTTAGATGCCATTCTTCATGAGTCACCATTATTATTGTTTGACCGTATTTTTGGTTTAGGTTTTTTAATACATCAAGAACTTGCTCAGAGGTTTTTGTATCCAGATTTGCACAAGGTTCATCTGCAAATAAAATATGAGGAGTTTTTGATATGGCTCTTGCAATTGCTACTCTTTGTTTTTCTCCTCCAGAAAGTTCATTTGGAACTCTATTTTCTTTTCCTTCTAATCCTACTTTTTTTAAAGCATCTAATGCTGTTTCTATAGCTTCTTTTTTTGAGTTTCCTTCCATTAGAGATAACATATACACATTTTCTAGAGCACTCATTTCATTTATTAAAGCATAATCTTGAAAAATGTATCCCAATTCAGTTAATCGATAATATGTTCTTTCGTTTTCAGGCAAATTTGCAACATTCAATCCTTGACTGAAGTATTCACCTTTTGTAGGGGAATCAATTAATCCCAAAATTCTCAGCATAGTTGTTTTTCCGCTTCCAGATGGTCCAATTACTGCTATGAACTCTCCTTCCTCAACTTCAAAATTTAATCCATCGATGGCTTTTACAATTATATTTCCGGAATTGTAATATCTTTTCAGATTTTTTACTTTTATTAATACTTTTTTTCCCATTTTAGTTTCCCCATATTGCATTAAGTATGCTTTCTTTTGAGACTCTCCATGCAGGAAGAATTCCAGCAATTAACGACATGACCATCATGCTTATTATGCTATTGAATATTAAATTTACTTGAATCTCTGGAATTATTTTTAGATTTTGATAGAAGGATACAGGGTTATATGTAAAATAAATTATGAGAAGGAAATATAGAATTAATCCCACAATTATTCCCATTGAAACATAAAACATGCTTATGAAGGCATATGAAATCACTATTGATAATTTAGATATTCCTACTGCTTTTAAAATTCCTATTTCTTTTCTTCTATTTAATACGTTTATGTAAACAATAATTAAGATTAATGCTGCTCCCACAATCAAACTAATATATTTTGAGATAATATCGATAGTATCTATGCTTTCCATAGCTTGTCTGATTAAAGCGTCTGATTTTTCTTTCCAGGTAGAGACTTTTTCTTTAACTCCTACTTCAATTATTTTGCTTTTAATCTCATCTTCTTTTCCAGGATTTTCTATTCTTATTACAATACTTGTTGCTTTGCTTTTATTCAATCCATATACAGATTCTATTTCTTTGTAATTAACTAATGCATTAAGATCAACTAATTCAAATGTGCCTTCCATAATACCTTTTACTTTGTATGTTTTTTTAATTCCATTACTATAAATTACATCGACTAATGCTCCAGGTTTCACTTCTCCAAGATTATCATATATTTCTGAACCAAATCCTGTTCCTGCAATCATTGCACCCAGGATTATTTCGTTCTTTGAAAGTTCTCCCAAAAAATCTCCCTCATTTATTATATAAGGGTATCTTGAAACTTCCATTTCTTCAGAGGGGATTAATCCTGTTGTGGTTGCTCCCACAGTTTTTTGATTATATTGTATTGATGCTGCTACATCTAATCGTTTTGTTGCAGATTTTACTCCAGAAACTGCTCTTACTTTTTCAAGAACTCCGTCTGCATCATTAATAAACTGATTATCTCCACTTGGTTCAATTACTATATCTCCATAGTTATAATCTTGTAACATAGTTGTCATTGTGCCAGAAACTCCTTTAATCATTGAAGGAAGAAATACTAAATTTACAAAAATAAGAGCTAAAACAAAAATTACAAATATCAGAGTTTTTTTATTTCCTCTTTTTATAGAACTTGTTGCTGCGAGTAATCCGACTTTGATGTCATTGAGCATTTTTTCTCCATTTTTTACTCATCATTTTTTCTTTTTACTATGATCTCCTCTTAGAAGTTGCTGGATTATTTTTTCTTGAGCTTTTTTAACTCTGAAAAAATAAAAAATTCCTCCAATGATGAGAAGTAAAATAATTATTGTAAATATGATATTTTGAATGTTTAGATCTTTTTTTAGGACGATTAGATTAAATGTTGTTTTGTACTCTTGTTCTCCGAAATCATCTTTGTAATAAACTGAAATTGGTACAATGAATTCTCCTTTTTTATCTGGAATGAATGTAAATATTGCTGGTCCATCTTCGTCTGGTTCTAATTTACCAATAAATGCTTCTTTGGTTCCTGCAAATGGATAATCTACTGAAACTTTAACAGATTCTGCATTTCCCTTACCAAAATTTTCTATTCTTAATGTTAATTCTGTTGTTTCTCCTATTTTTGGAAGTACAGGTTTTGTTTTAGAAGAAGCAATATCTATTTCTGCATGATTTCCTATTACTGTAACATAAAAACTTCCGTCTTTGTAAAAATTTAATTTAGTGGCATTTCCATTGTCATAACTTAATTTGTAGTTAAACTTGTAATTTCCAGGGCTTGCATCTTCTTTAACTTTCATATGATAAATAATAAATCTTTCACTATTTTGATAGCCCATACTTCCTATTTCTAATCTTAAAGGTTCTTTCAGTTCGATATAAGGACTAATATCTCTTAATTCAAAGATAATATTTTGAGCAGGAATTAATCCGCAGTTATCGATAACAATTCCAATAGTAAATTCATCTCCTATGTTTATTGAACTTGGAGTAACATTGCCTACAACAGCATTAACACAATAATCAGTTGTTGCGGAAGAAACTAGAGAAATTGTTAGAACTAAAGATAGTGTTAATAAGAATACATTTACTAGTTTAAATTTTCTCATTTTCATCTCTTTTATATAGTTTATAATGTATATTTTAGATTATAAATATTACTTTTTAGGGTTTTCTTAATTTTTGCTAAGTCTATTCCTTAAATCATGCAAAGGTTTCAATGAAACTTCACTTCTTACTTCGCCGTATTCAGAATATTCAAAAGGGTTATCCAAATCTTTGATAAGAGCAATCATATAAGTTACCAAGAATGAAACAACTAATGAAAAGAAGAGTGCTTCATAGAAAGGTTCAAGTTTCAATAATAAAAGAGCTACAACTAAAAAGAATGCTAAAGATTCTACAATTGCATATGCTGATTGCACAAAACTTGTTTCTCTAATTGAGTGTATCCTTATTATTAATTTTCTTATGTTATTTTGCTCGTTTTTCATTCTTGCGATGAATGTTGCCTGAGTTAGATTTTCAAGTTTTGCAAAATAGTCGTTCATGTTGTTTAGCTTATCCATAATATTTCTGGTTTTTTCTTTTTTGTAGAACCAATCCATTAAAGAATTCACAAATTGAGAATGGAAATCAATGAATTCTTTCGATATCTTTGATTTTTTGTTTTTGCTTATTATATATGCTTCATCATATAAAACTGCTAAGCTAGAAGCCAATTCTCCAGGAATCTTTTCAGCTTCTTTGTAATCTGAGATTACTCCAGTTATTAGAAAACCAATTAAGAATGTTGTGGCTGCAATTAAACTTGTTAATAATGCATTCAAAGATAAAACTTCAAATCCATAAGTATGAGATAAAACTTTAAGTATTGCAATGAAAATTAATAATGGAATTAATTTAAGGAAAAGGTGCCATTTTCTTTTTGTGGGTTTTATATCATCAATTTCATGATGTAAATTGTTTGTAACATTTCCAACTTTTTCTTTAATGTTCATATAATTTCACTTTTAATAGGATTTAAAAATGTTTTTGAAATTTAATATTATATATTTTTAGAATAAATCATGATTTTGTTAAATTTACCCTTGCAGTTTTTTGCATGAAAAAACCACAGCAACTTATTTCTACTTGGAGTGTTGAAGCATCTTTTGGAAGGTCAAATATTTTTACTCCAGTTATTGGAAGTCCTGGTTGGAGCTGGCTTTGAGAGGAAAGGGATTTAAGATTTTCTAAACTTGCATATTGTTCTGCTTGTGAACTTGATGAGAATTTTCTTCCTTTATTATCTATTAATTGCATATTTTGTCCGAATGTGCTTTTTGTTTCATTTCCTTTATTTTCTATATTTACTTCCAAAATATAAAAAATTCCATTTGCAGTTGTTTTTTGATTTGCTGAGCCTATTTCTGATTTTTGGGTTAGCTTTTTAACATTAAATTGCACACCTTCTAGAACAAATGGTTCATTCATTTTATATTCTTTAAAAGAAGCAGTATTATTTGCATTTTGCATTAAAGTGGCTATTTCTCCGAAGCCTTTTATAAGAAATATTGTTATGAATATAATTATGATTAAACCTATACATCCCATAATTAATCCAGCTATAGAAGTTCCTTTTCTTTCATATTTTATTATTCCAATTATTCCAAAGATTATTGCTAGAAGAGCTAATATAAAATTTACTACAGGAATTAATATTAAAACTATTGAAAGTATTCCTAATATAAGTGAAGCAGTGCCTAGTGGATGAACAGATGATTTTTCTTTGGTTTCCTCTTTTGGCATTTTTTAGTGAGGGTTTTATTGTTTTTATATTTATCTTAAAATTTTGTTTTCAAAGGGTAAATTTATATATATGTTATTTGTAGTAATTGTATGAGAAAGAGTGTGATAGCTTTATTTTTATTTGGGATTTTATTGGTTTCTCCTGTAGTTTTGGCTCAAGAACAAGCTCAAGTATATTCCGGATTTGATAGATTTGTGGATAATGTTAAATTATTTTTTACTCCCGAACAAGCAAAAGTTGAATTGGCTCTAAAAATAAGAGAGAAGGAAGTTAATTCTGCTCTTGCGAACATAGAATCTAATAATGTTAAAGAAGTAAATAAAAATCTTGAAAATGCAATGAATAAACTTCTAATTGTCCAAGAAAAAGTATCCCTTAAATCTGCAGGGGAAGTTACAGATAGTGTCGAAAAAGTGGTTGGAAAAATTGAAGAATCTAATTTAAGTGAAGAATTGAACAGATATCTTCTTGAAGAAAAAAAGACACAATTAGTTGCAGAACTTGTAGTTGAAGTTGATGGAAAGGAAGGGCAGACATTAACAAGAGAAATTGTTAAGAATGGGATTGATGGAAGAAAGATGGTTAAAATTGAAATTGCAGAAGAAAATGGACAAGTAAGAGTGATGGAAATTGAAGAGGGAATAGTACAAATTAATAATCAAATCGCGGAGCATACATATGCTGGGGGAAAGGGTCAAATTGTTGAAGGAAGTGGTGGAGAGTCAAAAGTTGTAGTAGAAGGTGATAATAATGGAGTTAAAACTGGAGGTTACGAAAAGGATGAGCCTCTTCCAACTCCTGATTTAAATAAAATAAATCCAGATTTATATGATCCTAATGCAAGAGCTCCAGGGGATACAATTGATGAAACTTATGATGACGAAATTGTTAATAGTCAAGGAAGTTGTGGAGACGGAGTTAATTGTGGAAGTGGAGATTCCGGGACACCTGGAACTAATGATATAGCCCCAGCTGTTGATTCTAATTCAGGGGATATTTAATTTAGGGAATAATATTTAAACAGGTTTTATCTCAATTATTCATGGATAAAGAGAAGGTGATTATTGGTGTTTTGATTGTGTTGTTAATTGGTGTGGGAATTTTTGCTGTTATGAATATGACTAAAGTTAAATCTCTTCAAAATGAAAATGCCGTTTTAGTTGATGATAAAAATAAACTTGGTGCTGATAACGAACAATTAATGAGAGATAAGGAAGCTATTGTTGATGAAAAAAATAATTTAATGAGCGAACTTGACATGCTTAAAGATGATGTGTTTCAACTTAAGAAATCTTGTATAACTGAAAATGCATGTAAAGGGCATTTCCCAGGAATAAGATGGACTTGCAATAATGTTGGAGATGCAATAACTGGAGATATGGCTTCTCATGTTTGTGTGTGTGATGATTTGTGTAACTTAACTGCAACGTTTGTGAAGACGATTAATCCGTAATATTGGACGAAGTTATTAATAAGAATATATTTGAGGGTAGGTTTATTATGTTATTTGATGATTATGATATTGTTTGTTGATTATGAGATGTGCAAAGAATGTGGAACAAAGATGAAAAATATGTAGCCCAATCTATCTTAAAATTCGTATTATTATTAATTTTTCGTTAGTAATTATATATACATTATAACCATTATATTTATAAATAATTTTTATTATTCACTTTTGATAAAGATGGTAACTGGAAATAAAATTGTGACTTCTGAAAGTGTGACTGAAGGACATCCAGATAAGGTTTGTGATATGATTTCTGATGCAATTGTTGATGCTTGTATTGCGCAAGATCCCATGAGTAGAGTTGGTTGTGATGTATTAGTTAAGGCCAAGAAGGATTATTATTCTGAAAGTTTAGTGTCTCACGTTAAGATTGGAGGGGAGATTACTTCTAATGCAGATATTCCTGGATTTGGTTTTGATGAAATCATTAGAAATACTATAAAGGATATTGGTTATGATGCTGATTGGAAAGGGTTTAATTATAAAACTTGTATAATTGAACGAATGTTGACGAATCAAAGTCCAGATATTTCTTTAGGAGTTACTGAAACTTGCAACAGGGAGCAAGGTGCTGGAGATCAGGGAATGATGTATGGATATGCTTGTAAGGATACTGCTCAGCTTATGCCTCTTCCAATTGAGTTAGCTCATGATTTAACTTACGCTTTAACTTTTGCAAGAAAATCTAACACAATCCGAGGGCTTGGTCCTGATGGAAAGAGTCAAGTTAGTGTTGAATATGAAAATGGAAGACCTTTAAGATTAGATGCAATTGTTATTGCACAACAACATCATGTGGATATTGATGAGCTGTTTTTGAAAGATGCAATTAGAAAACACGTTATTATTCCTCAATGTCGTAATTGGATAGATGAAGATACAAAAATTTATGTTAATGCAACTGGAAGATTTGTGGTTGGAGGTCCTGAAGGAGATTCTGGAGTGACTGGAAGAAAAATAATTGTGGATACTTATGGAGGAGTTGGAAGACATGGGGGAGGAGCATTCTCAGGAAAAGATCCTTCTAAAGTTGATAGAAGTGGGGCATACATGGCGAGATATATTGCTAAAAATATTGTGGCTGCCGATTTGGCTAATGAATGTGAGGTTCAGATAAGTTATGCTATTGGTGTGGCTGAACCAACTTCAGTTTATGTGGATTGTTTTGGAACAAATAAAGTTGATGAAGAAAGAATTTCTAGTGCAGTGATGAGTGTTTTTGATATGAGACCTAAGGCTATTATTGAAAATTTAGGATTAAGGAAACCAATCTATAAGATAACTGCTTCCGGCGGACATTTTGGAAGAGAGCCTAATGGAGATTTTTTCAGTTGGGAAAAATTAGACAAGGTTAATCCTCTTAGAAGATATTTGGATCTTCCAACTAATTGGTAAATAATTATTTCTTAAGAAATTTATACAAGGAAAAAGCAATCAATAAAAATATTGCCAATCCTGCCGATATTAGAGGATTTAACATAGTTATAAATAAAACTAATAACGCAGATACGATTGCAAATGTTGCATCAATCTTGTTTTCTTTTTTCATCTTTATAGTTCTCTCAAAATTAATTCATTAAATGAATTAAACTTAAATCTGACCTGTTTCTGTAAAGCGTTTCATAAGTCTCTCAACAATTACTCCTGGTGCGAAACCTTTTCTACTGCATTGCTTTGCAAATTCATCATAGATTTTTCTGTCTATGTTATAGTCGATCTTCATTTTCTGAGGACCTGGTGGTGTAGCTGCCATGATTAAAAGAATTAAAAGTTATTTATAAATGTGATTAAAAATCATTTATTGTTTCGGTTGTAAAATAATTGTTTTTTGATTTGCACCTTTATTAATAATTATAGGCATTTTTTTCTGATATTCAAATTGAGTGGGAAATCCTATTTGATTAAATCCGACAAAATAATTTCCTTCAGGAATGTTGAATGTTGCAACTCCCTGAGAATTTGTCATGACAATTCCTGCACTCGGGGGTCCTTGTGTATCTTTTTCGGTCCATAAATCTACTTCAAGATTTGAAATGGGTGTATTATCTAGAGAGGTAATAATAATGTTAAGTGATTCGCTTCCAGAAACTGTTTCTGGAGTTTCTTCAATGTGAGGATAATAATATATTCCTAATGCTATTATAATTATAGCTAAGATAATCCCAATAACTAAAACACTCTTTTTCATGTTAAATTTAATATTTTATAGTATAAAAAACTATTCCAACAAACATTTAAAACGAGGATTCTTTGAGATTATTGGTTATGCCCTTATAGTTTAGCCTGGATAGAACGCGAGCTTGCGGAGCTTGTGACCGAGGTTCAAATCCTCGTGGGGGCATATATAATCTTGAAAAGATTATCTTTCTAGAAAAAATAAAAGCAAAAAACCTTCGGTTTTCTGTTTCGTGGGGGCATTTCATTATTAAGATTAAGTTAGTAATAAATCAACCTCTTAATTTTTCAATTAAACCATTTTTTTCTACAAATTTTAGAAGAGTTGATAAATTTGGAAATTCGGGTTCATCATTATCTCCATCCCACGGATGCGGTGCATATTCACAAACAAAACTTAATGGCTCTTTATTTGGATTAATAAGCCAATGTATCTTAAATGCTGGAATTAATAAATCCTGGTTGGGAGAATATTCTAGAGTATTATAACTCATAGTGTTAATATCAAAATATGCAACGATTAGTTTTCTATCTTGGGCAGTTATGATTTCTTGAAAAGGTTGATTATCTCTATTAGCTATTAAATGAATTTGAGGAGGTTCAATTGTAAGAGGAGGAATTGTACTTCTAAAGGCTCCAACTGTTCGACCGCTAACATTAGGAATAAGTTTAGAAGGTTTCAAACTTTCTCCCATTTGATATGTTGAAGGCCAAGGTTCAATCTTATATTCTTCCATATTATTCCGGACAAAATTTTATTTAAAAATATTTAGGTTTAGTGATTATTGAAGAAGTCCGAAAATTAATCTTTAGAATTAAATAATTGTTGTGGCATTTATCTCTAAATATTTATATAATCATAAATAATTTCTGTGTTATGGACAGAATAATAAAAAGGGCTTTTATTGATGCTATTGGTACTGCTCTTTACATAGTTCTTGTGGTATCATTTATATTTTCTCTTCAAGTTTTATCTTCAAAAGAAGATGTGATAATAATTCCTATAGCTATGCTTTTGCTTTTTGTATCTTCGGCAGCTGTTACTGGATTTTTAGTTTTTGGAAAGCCAGTTATGTTATATATAGACGGAAAAAGAAAAGAAGCTGTTTTGTTATTAAGTTATACTCTTGTTATATTGTTTCTTCTAACTCTTATGGCTTTTATTTTATTGATAACTTGGAATAATTTATTTTAATTAAGAGAAAAATTATATCAACACAAACTTCTTATGAGCTTTTATATTTTTATTCATAAGTTGGTATATAATATTCAAGAAATTTCCATAAAATATGGTTCTCTCAGATCTCCAAGAGATGGGTTTGATTCCATCCAATTCTTGAGGATTGTAATAATAATTTTCAACGTGATAATTTAATTCTGAATTTTTTGATTTATCTCTCTTAACTTCCTGATCAATAGTTCTTTCATGGTATTCGAAATGTCCTAAATTATAAATTCCGCTAAGGTCTTTTGAAGCAAAGGCTACAACTCCAATCTCATTTCCGTTCAGAGCTTTGGGTTTTTCTGAAGAGTATAACAATTCAATTATTTCCCAACTAGCTATGAGCGAGTTTAATTTTCTTTGATCAATACCTGAATATCTGCTTTGGCAAATTTCTACAATTGGATTCATACCTTTAGTTTGTGGATGATGATCTTGTTGCACATTATTTGCAGTAAAACATCCAACTAATTTTTGAGGATAATTGATTTTTGGAATGTTATAAAAATGATATGCTGCTGCCATAGCTGCCCAGCACAAAAACATTGTGCAATAAATATTTTCTTTGGCGTAATCCATTATTTTTTTTAATTCGTCCCAATATTCTACATCTTCGAAATTCAAAAGTTCTACAGGAGCACCAGTAATGATTAATCCGTCAAGATTTCTTTCTGCCGTAGCCTCTTCCATTGTAACATAAAAATCATTTACATGCTCTAATGAAGTATTCTTTCCATTTTTTTCTCTTGAAGCAATTTTTATCCAAACAGGTTCAATTTGTAGAATAGAATGCCCAATACTTTTCAAAATGTCTTTTTCTGTCTCATCCATTATTGGCATCAAATTTAGTATTCCTAATCTTAAAGGACGAATATCTGCTATCTGAGCTTCATTTGGGGTAATTATTTCAGTTAAGTGTTTTAACTTATCTCTTGCTGGATGATTATCTTTTAGTATTAACATTATAGATTTATTCTTTAGTTATTTAAAAGTATTTGGTTGTTTAATAAAACATTCTTATAGACTTATTGAATGCTCTGCAACAAATTTCTTTAACGAATCCACATCCCCTCTTTCCATTCTAACATATCTTTTTGGTCTATCTTCAATTCCTCTGAATTGTTCAGGTCTTTCTAAAACGATATCTTGTCCAAGAGCTTCTTTTATAGAATCTTCAAATTTTATTGGACTAGCTGTTGCTAGACACATCATTGGAACACCCTCTCTTTTATATTGCTCTGCCACAACCGCGCCATTTGCAGTGTGAGGGTCAATTATGATTCCAGTTTCGTTGTAAATCTTTTTTATTGCATCATAACGCTCTCTTTTTATTGTTGAGCCTGAAACAATTCCACTATTTTTAACATTTTCAAAATATGGGGTGTTAGAAATATCAAAGAACATCTCTTCTTTAACTTGTTTCCATAAATCGTTAATAACTTTAGGGTCTTCATGGGCTATATCATAAATATATCTTTCAAAATTTGAAGCGGAAGTTATATCCATTGAGGGACTGTCAGTAACAATAACATCTTCTTTTTTTCTTATTCTGTAAATTCCATCTTTGAAGAAAATATCTAATACATTATTCTCATTTGTTGCTAAGTCTAACTGGCCTATAGGTATTCCAATTTTTTTCGCGTAATATCCTGCCAAAACATCTCCAAAATTTCCTGTAGGTGTTGCGGCATCAACAAAAGCGTCTACAGGTAAATTTTCTCTTCTTTGTATCTCAAATACTCCCTTGGCATAATAAACAATTTGTGCTAGTACTCTAGTCCAATTTATAGAATTCATGTAACCTAAATGATATTTATCTCTGAATTCTTTATCTTCACCAGCCTCTTTTACCATAGCTTGACAATCATCAAAGGTTCCATTAACTGCAATATTAAAAACTCCTGGATCTAAAACAGAATACATCTGAGCGGTTTGGAATGGGCTCATTCTACCTTCTGGAGTCAAAACAAATGCTCTTAATCTTTTTCTTCTTCTTGTTGCTTCAATTGCAGCAGAGCCGGTGTCTCCAGATGTTGCAGTTAAAATATTTGTAGTACTATCCATCTCTTCCAAAATATAATCAAAAGTATTTCCCAAAAATTGAAGGGCTAGATCTTTAAATGCGAGAGTGGGTCCATGGAATAATTCTAAAAGATATTTTTCTTTGCTTATTTTTGTAATGGGTGTTATTGCATCTGTTCCGAAAATTTCTCTTGTATAACTTTTTCTTATAAGTTTTTCCAAATCTCCTCTCGGAATATCTCCAATAAAATCACTCATTATTCTAAGAGCTAATTCTTGATAGTTCATTGATCTCATCTCTTCTAAGTCTTTTTTAGAATAATTAGGAAAGTTATTTGGAATAAATAAGCCGTGTTTATCTGTACTACCCCATAAAACACTGTCTGAAAAAGAACAGTCTACAACATCTCCACGTGTGCTTTTGTATTGCATGTATTTGTGTGAGAAAAGACATTTATAAAGATTATTAAGTTTTGGAGGTGGAACGCTATTGCGACGTGATTACGAATTATTATCAAAAATATATCTGAGGGTAAGTTAATGAGGTTATTTTACAGGTTCCATATGAATCTAATAATATTATGAGAAAAAAATGTGGCACAATTTATCTTGAAATTAGTATTATTAATTATTTCAGTTACATATCCCAAATAGTTATCTTAACTATATAACTCAACTAAGGTTTTGGGTTAACTATTAGAAATTCCACTACTGGGTCTCAGTAATTTTCACACAATACTTCATAATGTGCTTGTGGATGTTTGCATGCCGGGCATGTTTTTGGAGCTGAAATTCCTTCGTGAACATAACCGCAATTTCTGCATTTCCATTTTGTTCTTACGTTATCTTTTTTGAAAACTTTTCCCGATTTTACATTTTCTAAAAGTTTTCTGTATCTCTTTTCGTGTTGAGCTTCAACTTCCCCAATTTCTTTAAATGAATCTGCAATTTCTTTGAATCCTTCTCTTCTTGCAACTTTCTCAAATTCAGGATATAATGTGCTGTATTCTAATTTTTCTCCATCTGCAGCTTCAAGAAGATTTTGTGCAGTTGTTCCAATTTTTCCTGCGGGATAGCCTGCAGTTATATCAATCATTTCTCCGTTTATTGATTGCATGTGTTCAAAGAAAATCTTAGCGTGTTCTTTTTCATTTTCTGCTGTCTCTAAAAATATTGCTGAAATTTGCTCGAAGCCCTCTTTGCGTGCAACAGATGCAAAATAAGAATATCTATTTCGTGCTTGGGATTCACCAGCAAAAGCCTTTAACAAATTACTTAGGGTCTGACTCTCTTTTAATTTCATGATTATGTAAATGATTTGGGATATATAAATATTATCTTTAAAGGTTTGGTATAATAACGCCCAACCCACCCGCCCAACGTTACTACGAAATTATTATCACCTCTTTTATTCTGACGGGATTTTTATTAGATTACTTGATGATTATTATGTTACTTGATAATATTATGAGCAGAAAATGTGGCACAATATATCTTGAAATTCGTTTTATTAATTATTCTCGATTATACATTTATTTTTAAACTATTTTTCTTTGACTTTTACATGGTTGAGGGAGTGGAAACTGGAGAGAGTTTAGACGATTATATTAATAATGTAATTGGAAAAGGTGATGAGGGTTCAAAACTTCTTGCTGGACTTTGCGCTCCGACACTTAAGAATTGTCCTTATGTTAATGTTGTTCAAGATGGTATGAATGGAGTTGCGGTTTTGAAAAATCTTCCTGCGGATAAAGTTGTGGTGGTTTATTCTGTTGGAGGAGATTCTAGCATTAGTGGTTTAGTTCCTTATACACAATCGATGGTAAACAGATTAATTCAGGTTGCTCACTCTAATAATTTAACTCCTTTGGCTTTTGCAGATGTTATTGATGCTAATAGTGGAAATCTTGATGTAATAAATACCATGGGGCATACTCTTAGTAAGGCTGCATATGATAATGGCATATCAATATTAAATGGAGAGTTTGCAGTTTTGGGTGGGAGAGTTAATTGTCATGCAAATATTATTGGAACTATGATTGCTCTTGGTGATGTAGATGAATTTGAATTGGGAGAGGGGTGGTTAAGGGGGTTAGATCATAGTGTAACTTCTGCTGTTTTTTATCATGAAGGAAAACCGGTTTACATTAATTCAGATGGTGTGGGAACTAAAACTGAATTTCATGAAAGAACTGGAAGGCATGAGAGAGGATTGTGGGATGCTGGAGCCATGCAAGCTGATGATTTAATAAAACTTGGCGCTGAGGCAAAAGTTTTTTCTCAAATTATTGAATATTACGATTCTAAGAATTTTAAGACTCATATCGATTCTAAAAGAATGGATCGTTGTGCGAAAGAATTGTCTAAATATTTAGGTGCAAATTATATATTTCAATTTGAAAATGTTGGGGGGCATAGAATTACGGGTTTTTCTCCGAATTATCCTGCTTATAACATAAGTGGTTCTTCTGTAAGTTTAATTCATGAAAAAAGATTGAAGAATCCTTTACATCCGAGTGTTGGAGATGATTTAATTGCAATTAGAGGAAGGAAACCCAATCCAAGATCAAATGGAATTACAGATAAAAGGCAACTTATGGTTAGAATGTTTGGACCGGATTATCATAATACTGCAATTGGAAAAGTTTTCTTAAAATATTTATCTGAGCCTTCGGTTATTTTATATCCTTATTTTAAAGATTTAATAAATCAAGATTTGGCAACAAGTGTGTATCATCCTAGTGGAGGGGCATGGAAAGGAAAACTTGCAAGGCCTTTGGCTAAAGAGGGTTTGTATGTTAGAGCTGGTAAAGAAAAAGGTGGAGAATTATTTGAACCGGATTGGAGAGAGCTGGCTTTAGCTGGTGAAAATCTTACTTCTGCTTATGATGCTTATGCAAAATGGCCTATGGGAACTGATGGTTTTATTACAACTCAAAATACAGAGGGGGCATTGGATTATTTGAGAAGCAAGGGATTTGACGCTAGAGTTATTGGAAGAATTGAAAAGAATAAAGATGGAAAAACTGGTGTTGAACTAACTGCATGTAATGGTAAAGAAGTTTATTATGGTGGGTTGGAGAAGAAGGTGGCGTGAGGAAAATATTTCTATCTCTTATAATTCCACCACCAAACAACAATACATGCAATAGCTAATAATAAAACAAGAATAAGACTTCCGATGATGAGATTGGTTTCACTTAATAATTCTTTTTGAGGTTCTTCATTTTTGGGGGTTTCAACAGGTGCTTCAATACATGTTACATTTTCACATTTATATGAACAGAATTCAAGAAGTGTAGTAGTATTTGTGCATGTTGCATTTTGAGAAGTTTGAAGCAAGAGGGTATTATCACAATAAGTTGTGTTTTTTATTTCGCATTGGATTATTTGAGGGGGATTTGTGATTGCAGGAGTTGGAGGAGGAGATGTTGTATTGAGGATTATGCCTTCACATATTTTAGAGAGGGGAGTGTTATCACAGCATTGGGTGCCACATACACCGGAATGATAGGAACAACAACCGGATGATGAGGAGATGAATGATAAAGATAAGATTAATAGAAAGATTGTGAATAACTGCTTCATTTTTCAATCTCCTTTCTTAATTTATCAAATAGAATTTTGGTTCTTTTTCTCAATTCTATAAATTCTTTTTCTTCCAGAGAAGTTTTTATAGAATATTGCATATTTTCTCTTATATCTAGGATTTTATTACTATGAGCTAAATTGTTTGTTATATCCTTGTCAAAAATTTCTTTTAATTCTTCCTTTGTTAGAGAAATTTCATTTTTATCAATCATATCTTCAATTAAAACAAATGTGCAACTTTGATTTCTGGATTCAAATCCTTTTTTATTTAATAGTGCAAGGAGACAATGGTAAAGTGTATAAAAAGAGGCAGATGCACTCCAGTCTGAAAAACCAGATTTATGAAAATTATCCATTGCTTCAAAATTATGTATAGCCTTTTTTATATGCCCTTTGATAATATCTTCAGAGGAAGTTGTCTCTCTCAGTCCTTTGTGCCTTTCATTCTTCTCACCTTCTTTTAAACAATCTTTAAGCTTGTCTTTTGTGTTCATTTTCTATGAAATTTATTATTTTATCCTGCCCCCATAAAATTATTCCTGTTTTTAATATTTCCAAAATTATTTTATCTTTTTTTATTAAATTTCCTTTAAAATCTTCCTGTGTTTGAAGAACTTCATGGATTTTTATCGGCATGGTTTTGAATATTCTTGAGCTTTCTTTTTTATATTCTTCAAAATCATTCTTTTTTAATATTATCAATAAGTCTAAGTCGTTTGGATCTTTCTTTAAGTCGGTATATGAGCCAAAAATTATTGCAGATTCGGTTAATCCTTTTAAGTCTTTTAAATCCCCATATCTGAATTTTAATCTTCCTTTTAATTCTGAAATTAGAGCTAATTGAAGAATGCTTCTTGTTTTTTCGTCTTCAAAGTTTATTTTATAAGATATTAAATTTGATATTTTTTTTGGTTTCAATATATTCTCCTTTTCGAATTTTTTCAATATTTTCATTGCACCATTTGGAGCAAGGTGGCATTTTTTGGAGATTGCATTAATTGAGTTATCTTCAAATGAGGTAAAGATGGTCTTTAGCACATTTTTTTCGTTTTGGGTTAACATTTTATATTTAGGTGTTTAATTGATTATTTATATTATACACCTTTATTATATAATTATACACCAGAGGTATATAAATGTTTTGGAATGCTATTTCTTCGGCCTTCCACTATTTCTTCTACTAAATAATCCAATAAACTTATCATCCAGCTTATCACTTTCACTTGAACTAGCATTTTTCTTTGTATTAACACAGCTTCTTCTCAAAATGTCTTCAATTTGTTCTTCAAGTGTGAATAAGTTTTTCTTTGCACGCTTTTCAATTGTTGTTTTAACATCGTGCTCGAGATAAATAATAATTCTATGTTTGTCTTTTGATTCACTTAGTTTATCTCTTTCTTTTTGTCTGAGACAAGCAAATGCTTCTTCAACCATTTCTTGTGGCCATCCCTTTTTGATGATTGCTTCTTTGATTTTATAATCATCGAATCCGCGCTTGCGGGCTTCTTTGATAAATGAAAGGAGTTTTGGGTTGACTACCATATTAAATTGATTTTCCTCCCACGAAATAATTAATTATAAAGGAAAAGACACAAGTTTCTTTCTCCACTATCTTCTTTGAAGGACATATGGAACCAGTATGAGCAGAACATGTAGCACCCCTTATCTTTGAAACTCGTGATATTAATAACTCGTTGAACATTTTATCTTTTCCTTTCAAATTTCACAGGTATAAAATAAACAAACCAGATAAACCACAATATCCACAATGCTCCAAACCAATCCTGAGTGAATATTTCTGGAATTCCTAACAAACCAAGAAATCCTAAAAATCCTAATGCCCAGTCTCTTCTTAATTTCTTTTTTATTTTTGATTGTTTTCCCATTTGTTTAACCTCCTTATTTTTTTGTGCTTTTAGTTGTCTTTGAACTTGCGGTAGTTGAAGGTGCAATATACGTTTTTTGCACGGCAAATGATTTGTAAATTCCTTCAATTATATCTGTTCCAGCATATCCTGCAAGTAGGGAGAGTCTTACATCAAAATTAAATATTATTCCAACAAAACATCCAACAACAACTGCAACAACCACAGTTACAGCGTAATAACCCCAAAGAATTTTTCTTCTTAGTGATAAAGCTTTGAGAAGTCCAACAAATCCACGAGTTAAGCCACCAATACCCCCAAGAAGTCCAGCTATTAAAAAATCACCCATGTATGAAATAAGATTAAGATATTTTTAAAGGTGTTGATTTTTACCAATCTAATAATTTCTTTAATTTAATATAATTTTCTTTTGTAAATGATATTACTTTTTCTGCATATTCTTTATCCAAAATAGTTCCATAATAAAGCATGCCATTTCGGAAATATCTCATTTGATCTAAAAATTTTATTTCTTTTTCGCTAAACCCTAAATCTTTTGAGTAAGAGACTTCTGCTTCATGAGCTCCGATTCCAGAAGCATTAAGCCCTTTTAATAGCATTTTTGCTCTTATAATTAACATTAAAGTATCATAACATAATAGAATGTATTCATTTGCTAATTCTTTATCAATACCTAATTTTTCTATTTGTCTTCCTAAGACTTTCATTTTTCTTTCTGAATCGATAAATAAGTTTTTGGCTCTCTCTTTATCTGGAGTTATTTTATTTACTATGCCTTCCTTAAGATATTCCTCAAAATTTTTTATCATAGTTCAACACTCCCTGCAAAAACAATGCCATTTAAGATATTATTTCTTAGATTTTCGTTTATTTTTTTGAAAGAATCAAAAAACAATAGATGTATCTTTCTTTCAAGATCTTTCTCAAATTTTGATAGGTCTAATTCTTTGTCTTTTCTTTCAATTATCGCTATATCTATATCTGATTTGATTGTATCTTCACCTTTTGAATAACTACCAAATAAAATTATTACTCCTCCAGCAAATTCTTTTTCAAGAAAATCTGCTAGTCCTGATTCATAAATTAATTTCATATTGTCCGCTCTTTTTAATTGCATGACTTTGCGATTATCTCTATTTAATTCAATGGACCATCTTTTGGATTCTTTGTCTTGTTTTAATATTATTAATTCATTTTTCTCCAAGTAAGGCAGAGCTTTCATTACTGCAGGAGCTGAGACGTTGAGTATTTTTGATATAGCTCTTTGGTTTAGGGATTCTCCAGTTTTAACAAATAAGAGCCTCAAAATAGCTTGCTGAAGGTTTGTTAACTTTGGTTTATATATATTAATCATAGTTAATATGTGTTAACTTAGGTATATAAATGTTTTGAGGAGAGTATGCGGGGGAGTCTGTCTTTTTGTATAGGGAGAAAGGGAGACGATCTAACCAACAACTCTTAACTCTTTCAGCGATTTATCCACAATTTCTTTAACTAAAGATAAATTAATATTATTATATCCTTTATTTATTCTAAGATTTAATTCAGAATTAACCTTATTTGTTATTTTTCTTTTGATATCCTCTAAATCATGCAATGGAAGAGGATTGTTTATTGGATTTATCTTTTCCCTGTATTTTTTGGCAATTTGCCAGCTATTTTTAATCTCTTTGCTGTATCTTTCAGCGATTTCTTCTTTATCTATGG
>Ga0172379_10002083_pt1 | contig 36898 bp, 36 predicted proteins | sample GrowelOW334metaG_FD_119756 | JGI IMG/M metagenome (GOLD analysis project Ga0172379, IMG submission 119756) | Groundwater microbial communities from an aquifer near a municipal landfill in Southern Ontario, Canada - Groundwater well OW334 metaG | ecosystem: Environmental > Aquatic > Deep... | reverse complement strand
GGAAGCTATCAGCACTTTGGAATATGACTTGCGAACTACCCAAAGCGAGAGAGAAGACTTAAGAGACAAGTTAAAAACTATCACGCAAAAAATAGCGGAATTGGACGAAAATATTTCCCAAAAAAGCTTGGAGTTAGAAAGAGCTCGGGGCGAACAAGTTGAGGCAGAAAAAAAGAAGAGAGAACAGGCTGTTATCATCGGGAAGGCGAAGCGTAAAGCAGAGGCTGCCCAAAAGAAGCTTGAACGATTGGAGTATCGGCAAGTTAGAGGAGGACAAAACGCACCAGATGCTCTTTTGATAACTGAGGCACAAACAGAAACAGACGCTGCTAATGCTGCACTGGATGAAGCTTTGACCCAAGCGGGCGAATATGATGACACCCTCAGAGAGGCTAAACAAGAATCATCGACAATTAGTCAGGCTCTTAACTTACTGCAAAACAAAAAAGACACCTTAGTAAGAGAGGGGAATGACATCCACACTCATCGAATACTCGAAGCAAATAAAGAAATTGAAGCGCTGATGCAAAAGCTTGATAAAAGTAAACAAGCTGCCGCTAAATTCAAAACTACCACACTACATCCTAAGGAAATTGCGCATCAGGCCGCTAAACGCAAAAAAGAAGCCATTGAAGAAGAAATTACACGCACCAAAGGCACCCCTTAAATTAATAAAGAATTAATATGAAATTCGACGAACTCAAATCTAAAATTTCCGACCTGACTCAGCAGGTTTTAGATAATTCTAACAAAGCCCAAACCCTGGCTAATCAGGCTGATAATTTAATGCAGTCCAAGACGGCAGTTCAACAAGCCTTGGCTGATTTGGCAGCTGATCAACCCATAGCAGAAGTGGTAGATAAAATTCGCCAGGCCGATGAAGCCATGCAAGAATCAGCCATCCGGAAATTAGAACAGGATAGCCAAACCATTCAGGCAGCTGTCCGCAAAGATCTGGAAGATACTGCCAAATCTGAATAAATTCTACGGCAATTTAGACTTCGATTATTACCGGTAGGATCATCGGGCGACGTTCAGTTTCTCTGTAGAGAAATTGACCAATCTCTTCCCGGACTTTTTGTTTGATATTGTTCCAGTCATCCGGCATCTTTTTACCTTTGCGCTTACCGCCGAGAATCCGTTTGACTTCGTTTCGGGTGCGATTGATCAGGTCTTCCTGCTCCCGCATATAGACAAATCCGCGCGAGATAATGTCCGGACTGCTCACCAGCTGGCCGGTTTTCCGTTCTATTGTGGCGATAATCACAAACATGCCTTCCTTGGCCATAGCTTGGCGATCCCGCAACACAATCTCTCCCACGTCACCGACACCTAAACCGTCTACCATAATCACGCCGGCCGGAACGGTTTCCCTGAGCTTCCGAGCACTGGTTTTATCAATTTCCACTACATCGCCATTATCAATCATAAAAATATGGTCTTCTGTCATCCCCAAGCCAGTGGCCAGTTTTTTATGGGCGGTGCGCATATGATATTCGCCGTGCACCGGAATAAAGTACTTGGGCCGCAGCTTATCTAATACGAGCTTGAGCTCGTCCTGGAAAGCATGGCCGGTGACATGTACCTGCATTGTCCGATTATGAATAACCTCGGCGCCTTCCCGACACAAATTATTAATAATCGCGGAAACCGACCGTTCATTGCCGGGGATAGGGGACGATGAAATCACGACCGTATCGCCGGATTTAATTTTGACTTGAGTATGTTCGTTAAAGGCCATCCGCGCGAGTGACGAACCTTGTTGACCCTGGCTACCGGTACTCAAGACCACTAGTTGCTCATCGGGAATTTTACTAACGCCTTTTAAGGGGACTAATAATTCTTTCGGGTATTTCAGATAACCCAGGCGCGAGGCGGCATCAAAATATTTCAACATACTGCGTCCGGAGATGGTGACTCTCCGCCCATATTTTTGGGCGGCAGTTAACACATATTGCATCCGGTCAATCCGGGAGGCGAACGAAGACACGATTAATCGGCCCTTAGAAGCGGAGAAGATGCGATCAAAACTCTCTACCACCTCCTGCTCCGAAATAGTGGAACCCGGCATTTCCGCATTAGTGCTTTCCGAGAGGAGAAGCAGGGGTTGTTCCTGCCCGCCATTAGTGATCCGATCGAAATCGAGTGTGATCGGTTCAGGGGCAGTTAAATCAAATTTAAAATCACCGGTATACACCACTCGGCCAAGGGGAGTATCAATAATAATGCCGAAACTATCCGGAATGCTGTGGAGCACCCGGAAGAATTTGATCCGAAACACGCCGAGCTTTAACTCATCATTCTCTTGGTATTTATAAACTTTGACCTGCTTAGCCCCGGGGAATTCGCTTAAACGCGCCTCAATCAGAGCACTCGCGAGCACGCTGGCATAAACTGGCACGCCTAACTCGGGGAGGAGATGGGGAATGCCACCGACATGGTCTTCATGGCCATGCGAGATAATTACTCCTCTAAGTTTTTTCCGGTGTTTTCTTAAATAAGAAATGTCAGGAATGACATAATCGATCCCGAGCATAGTTTCATCGGGAAACATCATGCCGCAATCCAAAGCTACAATATCATCCCCGTATTCCAGCAACAGCATATTCATCCCAATTCCATCTAATCCGCCTAAAGGAATGAACCTTAAAACGCCCTTGGAGTTAATGGGATAAACTGGTTTAGTCGGTTTATGGGGCCGCTGGGATTTGTGAGGTCTGTCCGATCTTGTTTTCATAATTGATTAATTAAAATATGGCGAGTTGAGCAGGCGGTTGAGGGGATGGATTGATGGCAGTTGGTGAGGCCGCGGCGGGAGCCGGCAATTCGGCTATTTTTTGGAGAACAACCGGGATTTTCAAGAAATCATTTTGTAAATCCTGCGCGAGATTGGGATTATGCAAGGTGGCAGCGGGATGATAAATCGGAAAATAAACGTATTGCCCCTGTCGTTTAGCTTTACCTCGCGCTTTTGAAATCTGTTCATTCGGCAAAAACCAATGCAGGGCATGCCGACCCAATAGCACAATTAACTTAGGTTGGATTAAATCCAATTCCTGTTGCAAAAATATATGATGTTCGTCTACTTCGGCGGGGAGAGGATCGCGATTACCCGGCGGGCGGCATTTTACTACATTAGTAATGTAAACATCCTCTCGTTTCAATCCGATACTAGCTAGGAGTTTGACTAAAACGTGCCCAGCTGGACCGACAAAAGGGCGCCCCTCCTGGTCTTCTACTCTCCCGGGTCCTTCGCCAATAAATACGATAGGACTGTCGGGATTGCCCTCACCCGGAACAGCTTGCAGGCAACCCGCCCGTAAAGAACACTGGTGGGATTTCACGTCAGAAATAATTTTTTGCAGAGCTGCTAATTTATCACTCATCCATTAGTTCAGTAGACTGATAATCAATTGCCATAACTTCAAAAACATCTCGGTACCAGAACCAGTAATAGGCTCCGGCTGCCACTATAATAATCGCCAAACTTGCCACTACGGCCGGGTAAATCGAAACGGCCGGACGTCTCAAGGTATCTCGATAACTGATCAGCTCATCAATATCCTGGGGTGGCAATAACACCTTTTGACGACTGATGGATTGGGGAGTCTCTCGCGTAGCGAGTTTAGACTCGAGAGCAGTGCCGCAAAAGATACAAAAGCGATTGTCATCATGATTGCGACGAGAACATTCACTGCACTTCATAACGAATTTAAAAGAGTACTATTTTCCTTGGCGTTTTAATGCCGCTTTCCGCGACAAATTAACTCGCCCTTGAGAATCTATTTCCGTAACGATGACGGGAATAATATCTCCTTCTTTTACTATATCAGTTACTTTATTAACTCGTTCCGGTGCTAGTTGAGAAATATGGACCAATCCTTCTGTACCGGGGAAAATTTCTACAAAAGCTCCGAAATCCATAATCCGGGTAACTCTTCCTTCGTAGAGCGCCCCGACTTCGGCTTCCCGAGTTAGATTTTCGATTTCTTTGATCGCCTGGGCAGCTAATTTAGCATCAGTAGAAGAAACATAAATAGTGCCATCGTCTTCGATGTTGATTTCGGTGATATTTTTTCCACCCGCACGATCAATAATTCCATTAATAATCTTTCCGCCCGAGCCAATGACGTCGCGGATCTTGTCTTGATTAATTTTAATTGTCTCGACACGAGGAGCATAGATAGACAATTCTTTTCTCGGACCGGTCAGACATTTACTAATCACTGCCAGAATCTCTTGCCGGGCAGGATAAGCTTGTTCCAGCGCTTTCTCCAGAATATCTAGACCTAAACCGGCCACTTTCATATCTAATTGCACGGCGGTAATGCCGTCACGGGTTCCGGCCACCTTAAAGTCCATGTCGCCGTTAAAATCTTCGATCCCGGCAATGTCGGTGAGAATTTTGAATTTACCCTTATCGTCCGTAATTACTCCCATGGCAATCCCGGCGACCGGCTTTTTAATCGGAACGCCGGCGTCCATCAAACTTAGCGTACTGCCGCAAGTGGCCGCCATCGAGCTACTGCCATTACTGCCTAATATTTCCGAAACTACCCGAATAGTATAAGGAAATTCTTCTTTAGAAGGAATCATCGGGAGGAGAGCTTTTTCTGCTAAGGCGCCATGACCGATTTCTCTCCGACCCGGACCCCGCATCGGTCTAACTTCACCCACAGCATAGGGAGGAAAATTATAGTGATGGAGGTACCTTTTGGTTGTACTGGCATCCATCGTATCAATCATTTGTTCATCAGCTACCGAGCCTAGGGTGGTGGACGTCAGAGCTTGGGTTTCACCACGATTAAACAGAGCTGACCCATGTGTGCGCGGCAATACGCTAACCTCACAAGAGAGAGGACGGATTTCGGTTAATTTGCGTCCGTCTGGCCGTTTATCTGATTTCAAGATATTGGCCCGCAGCTCTTCTTCTAAAAGATGGTCGAACGCATCCGCCATGATTAACTCTGTGAGTTCCTCTGTGGCAAATTTTTGCCAAACTTTTTCTCTTAATACATGCAGGGATGCGTCACGCTGAATTTTGTCTGCCTGATAAATAGCCTCACTCGCTTGGCTGCCAACAAATTCACGCATTTCAGACATTAACTCCGGAGTAGGCCGCATTAGGCTATATTCTTTACTAGCTGACTTGTCTCGCAATTTCATTAGCTGCTCTTGAATATCCAGAGTTGGTTGCAAAGCCTGATGAGCAAACTGCAAAGCTTTCGCGAAAGTCGCTTCGTCTACCTCTTTAGCTCCAGCTTCAATCATCAATATTTTGTCGCGCGTTCCGGCAATAACCAAGTCTAACTGGCTATCTTTTTCTAATTGCTCATAGGAAGGATTAACGACCAATTCGCCGTTAATCAACCCCACGCGCACGGCTCCGACCGGACCCGCAAAAGGCGCATCCGTGAGCATTAAGGCTGCCGAAGCGCCAATAATAGACAAGGTATCCGGATCATGCACTAAGTCGGCAGATAAAACAGTAATTACTACTTGGACATCGTTATAGAAGCCTTTAGCGAAGAGGGGACGGAGCGGCCGATCGGTTAAGCGCGCTGTCAAAATAGCGTTATCGGAAGCGCGGCCTTCTCTTTTAATAAATCTGCTTCCGGAAATTTTACCCGAAGCATACATTTTCTCTTCGAAATCGATCAGCAGAGGGAAGAAACTGACGCCCTCTTTGGGTTTGTTGGCGATGACTGCTGATGCCAAAAGCACGGTATCGCCTAGGCGCACAGTGACTGAACCGGAAGCGAGCAATGCCAGTTTCCCGGTCTCGATAGTTAAAGTGGCATCGCCAACTTTAGTCTCAAATTTTTCCATTTGTCCTTTCCAGAAGAGCAGAGCGGGGGATTGCAGTAGATAAAGCTTAGAGTCAAACAAATTTTTGGGAATTTACTTAACTCTAGGCTCTATGACAATCCTAAAACTCCTTACTTCCTAATTTTTAATTCTTTAATTAACGCGGAATATTTTCTCGGATGAGATTTCTTTAAATAATTTAACAGTCTCCGGCGGTTCCCGACAATCTTAAATAGCCCTTGGCGAGAATGGAAATCTTTGGCATGGGCTTTCAGATGTTTGGTCAGCTCTTTCACCTTTTCGGTGAGCAGCGCGATTTGGACCTCCGAGGAGCCGGTGTCTTTCTTGTGCGCCTGGAAAGCGCCAATGATCTTCTTTTTTTTGTCAGGACGTAATGTCATACTTATTCTATTATACCATATTTATTCTGTTTGATCAAGATTTTCCGCTCCCACAGCCATTTCCTGAGGTAAATTCGCTTCTGGCACTGCCTCTGGGGAAATTGTGGCTTCCACTACTTCTGAAGGAGAAGGTTGTTCTAGTATGGCATCTTCTTCCTCAGGGGTCAATTTAGGCTTCCTGGCTTGGTATTCCCGAATCTTACCTGTCACGATTTCCTCAGCAGCGGCCAATTCGATATCGGAAAGCTTAAAACCAGCGGCTCCCGGATGGCCTCCTCCGCCAAAGAGAGCAGCGATTTCAGCTGAATTCACTCCTTTTTTGGTTCGGATACTGCCAGAAATTATTCGCGGTTCCTTTTCGGTCAGCAAAACCACCACATCCGCTCCCGGCACGGAAGTCATTAATTCGTCAATCACTCCAGTGGTTTCTTCTTTAGCTGCTCCAGTCTCGTCAAAGTAAGTCAAAGGCACTGTGCTCCAACTAAATTTATGCTCTTCGTCTAAGCGGATGTTGGACAGGATTTTGCCCCATAATTTCAACGTAGTGAGGGATTTGGTCTTGAAGAGGTATTTGATAATCTCTTGCTGCCGTGCCCCCAAGCCCACCATTTGCGCCGCGATCGTTAAAGACTTCGGCGTGGTATTACTATGCTGAAAACTGCCGGTATCGCTGATGATGCCGGTAAGCAGGGCGGTAGCCACGTCTTCGTCCACCAACGAAGGCCCCAGAGCTTCAATTAAACCGACAAGGACTTCGGCGGTAGCGGTAGCAGTCAGATCAACTAGATTGATGGTTCCGTAATAATCATTACTGGAATGGTGATCGATATTCACCACGGGGACGCCTTGGAATAATTTTACATTATTGGCATAGAGCGGTCCGACCTGATCCCAATCGGCTGCATCCAACACGATAATTAAATCGAACTGGAAATTGCCTTCGGCAAAACTCACATCTTGCGGATTAAAATTGCCGTCTTTAGGGGTAATGACAATATTCAGTTTGCCGTCTTGAAAATTGTACGCCAACTTATCAGCTTGCGCATTGGCACAATCTAAACTAATCACAAAATCCCGCGGCGCGACCAAATGGGGAGTAAACTCATCCACCTTCGGCAAGAACTGATACCGCCCCGAGACTGGCTCCACGACCACGGCAGTAGCCTTTTTACCCAATTTATTTAACACCAAATAGAGTGCCAAGGTACTCCCAACGGCATCGCCATCTGGCTTGTCGTGTGTAGCTAGTAGGATATTCTTGGATTTATTGATTAGCTCGAGAGCTTGTTGTTTGGGGGTAAGTTCCATAATAAAAATTTATTTGGAGTCTGAATAATAAGAAGCTATCATAGTAAATAACCCCACCCCTGTCAAACCAGAAAAGGAAAAAGTATTTACTACAGCGAAGTTTTGCCCTAGAATGGCAAGGTAAAAATAAATCATTATGCCAATCACTCATTCAGCCAAAAAGAAGATGCGGTCTGACCTCAGGAAACGAGCTCATAATTTGGTTTACAAGCTGGCCTTCAAAAAGGCTGTCAAAACAGCCCGGCAGGATACCAATACTGCCTCCCTCAAGGCTGCCCAGAAAGCTCTGGATAAAGCTGTGCGCGCCAAATTAATCCACGCCAACAAGGCTGCCCGCCTGAAATCACGCCTGGCTAAAAAAGCTAAGACGACTGTTTAACAGCTAACGATCTGCGCCGCCAGGATATCTAACCCCACCCGTGGGGGAGTTTGGTTTTGCTTGATCGCTACATCAACCTTTTGCAGTAAATAAAAGATCCTCTGCAGTTGGGATAGGGAAAAATCTCCAGAAAAATCCCAGCTTTTGCGGACCACAAACGGATGTAGCTTTGTCCGCGCAGCAATTTGCGCCTGAGACAGCTTTTGGTCTCTTAATGTCCGTACTAATAAAATATTGCGGAATTGATAAGCCACCATGGCCAGGAGTTCGTGTTCGGCTGTGCCCAAAGCCAGCTGGGTGTTGATTAACTGGTTGGCTAAAGATAATTTTTTGTGAGCCAGGGCATCAATCATTTGGAAAATATGATCATGAATCAAAGGAACGGCCAATGTTTGCGTCATCATGAGGGTAATTTTCTGTCCCGCAGCAAAAGCAGCTAATTTATCCAGTTCGTTGCTTAGCCGAAGCAAATCGCCGCTAAAATTAGTTAGGAGATAGTTAGCCACCGGGGGATCGAGAGCCAATCCCCGTAACTTAGTTTGGCTTTGCAGCCAAAGTTTGGTTTGAGTGGAATTGAGCGGTTCATAGAGCTCTGTCGGATAAGCCGCCAACTGCTGGCCCAGAAGATTCTTTTTGGCTGGAGGTTGGGTTTCTATAAAAATTATGACCGTCGGGTCTGCGGAGTCTATTTTAGTTAGCCGCTGCGTTAACCACTGCTGCACTTCCGGCGCTCCGTCCGCCAACAAGTTTTGGATCACTAAAAACTTTCGCGCTGCCATCAATGATTGCGCTTCAATTAAATTAACTATTTCTTCTAAACTGCATTTACTGGCTTCGACAAATGAATAATCTAGTCCGGGAGTAGCTTTTTCTGCCTCCGCTCTTAGCGCTTGCAGTCTGGCCCGCACACTAAACTCATCACTGCCAAATAAACAATAGATCATCTTAGGTGGTGTTAGGGGGAATAGTCACCGGAGTAGTTTCTTTAGCTGTGGTTTCTGGCGGCACATTCCCTAAATTAGTTTCTACCGGTGGGGCTGCTTTAGCGCCCACTAAATATTTAGCCGGCCACGGCACATAATGGCTCTTGAAAGTATCCTTGCGAATCTCTCTGCCACTTTCATTATAGATGTGCCGATAGAGCACAGTATCGGCCCCCCGATGCGCGGTATCAATTTTTTTCTGGCTTCCCTCTGGCAAAGTAGAGGTTTCAATATAGACTGGCGCGGGCGGTTCCGTAATATTAAAGATCCGCGGGCCTTCTAATTCAACGCGTTGTCCGGTTTTGGTGCCATAAAAATCAAAATAGAGCTTATCACCTTCGACGCGCGTATGAATTAAAATGTGACCCTGGCTATCATTGAGAAATTGCATATCCGGATAAGGTTGGTAAACTGTGGCATCTGTCCCGGCTGGTTCGTAATAAGATACTCTGTAGCTGTGGTTCTTCCGTGCCAAAATCGGATAACCTCCTTGCAATGCCGCCCTAAAAGCCGTGGTTGAAACTTGGCACAAGCCGCCGCCAAATTCGGGAGTGGTAGCGTCACCTTTGATCACCAACTCTGGTAAATAGCCGGTGGCGCCACTAACTTCTCCTAATGTTTTATTAAAAGAAAATTTTTCTTCGGGGGCTACTAAAACTTTATCGAATTTGGCGGCTCCGGTTTTAATGTTATGCCGCCGGTTATTAGGACTGCCGGCAAAATTAGATTCTCCGCGAGCCACTAATTCGTTGATACCCAAATCGTTTAATTCACTCAAGCGCACCTTTGGATTAACATAGTTGGCTGCTACCTCTAATTTGCGTTGGTCAGTTAGTAGACTCGCTTGAATAATTGCAGCTGTCGCTACCACTTGCACGCTAATACCTAGCTGATCCGGTTGAAATTTAGTAACTTTTTTATCTTTAATAGTTAAACTAGCATCTTGAACGGGTTGATCGGTACTTGTTTTCATGTCTTGCAGATATTTAGCGAGATCGTTCGGCCGCAAATGCACTAGAAACGAGTTGTTCTGCTTGACCACTTCGATCCATTTCCATAAATCATCTGTGGATAAGATTATTTCCCGGTCTTTTAGGACCAAGGTATAGGGGGTAGCCAAGCTTTGGTTAATTTTATCAGCCGTCATTTTCGCCAATCCATCGTCAAACACCGGCAAGGATTCGCTAATCGGAAGCGGCAGAGCTGAGAAGTTTAACCGCTGCCAGCGCTGCTGCAATAATCTTCCGAGCTCAACTTCATCTAAACGCTTTCCCACTACCGCTGGTTTGGTCACGGCCTGGCCGGACTCAATCAACACCTCACTATCTACTCCCGCCTGATCAATCTTTCGTCTTAGCTTAGTAATAATCTGATCAGTTTTATCTAGTTGTTCTTGATAAATGGCAGGGATGGTAGCCCCGACTAGTGCCGCCCGCAGCCGCTGATAGAGATTGTTTACTACTGAACGGCTGCGGCCGAATTGTATGGTTGATTGCGCTATGGTTTCTGGAGCCCAAATTATTCCGAATTCTTCTGGGAGATAACTTTCTGAAAATCCAATGGCTTCTAAAACCAATTCTTGTTTTCTCGCGTTTTGCACTAAACTTTTAGCCGTCTGATTAGCTACTGCCAGCGTTTGCCCGCCAAACCGTGTCTCGCCCACAAAAACACCTGGAAAAACTCGACCAGCATAAGCGACGTCCCACACCCAATAAAACAATGTGGCCAAGAGAATTAAGCTAATAATAATCAGCCAGCCGGTGGTGTGTTTAGTTGAATGCAATCGCTTCATATTTATACTTTAAGGATTTCTTGCAATACCAATTTGGCTAGTTCTGTCTTGGTTGGTAATGTGGGCAGAGGAGATAGGGTGAGATAGTAAGTACCCGGACGCATCTCTGGATCAGAAACTGGCCACGGTAACTGTTGCCCATCCGGCAACCTAATAATTAGTCGACCATCCTGGCTCACTACTTCTACTGTAATTTGGTGGTCCACTAACCGTTCTGTTTGCACCCCAGTGTTTGATTAAAGTATTAAATAATCAGTCTAATAATTAGCAGCGCTACAATATTAACTATTTTAATCATGGGGTTAATGGCAGGACCGGCGGTATCTTTGTAAGGATCGCCGACGGTGTCTCCGGTGACAGCCGCTTTGTGGCTCTCGGAACCTTTACCTCCCAGATGCCCCGATTCAATATATTTTTTAGCATTATCCCAAGCAGCTCCACCTGTAGTCATAGAAATGGCCACAAAGATACCCGTGACAATACTGCCAACCAACATGCCGCCTAAAGCCACCGGACCTAATAACACACCGACTAAAATAGGGGTGATCACCGGGATCAATGCCGGCAACAACATCTCCTGAATAGCCGCTTGCGTTACAATATCAACCGCTTTCGCATAATCTGGTTTAGCTTTTCTCTCCATCAACCCAGCAATTTCTTTGAACTGGCGCCGGACTTCTCGCACTACGCTACCGGCGGCTTTACCCACGGCTTCCATAGAGATAGCTGCAAATAGATACGGCAATAATCCGCCAATAAACAACCCCACTAAAACTTTCGGATCGCCCAACATAAATTGATAAGCCTGCCCCGCCACTTGCTGCAATTCTTCCGCATAAGCTGCGAACAAAACTACCGCTGCTAACCCGGCTGAACCGATAGCATACCCCTTCGTAATGGCTTTAGTGGTATTACCAACTGCGTCCAGCGGATCAGTGACTTGTCGGACTGACTCGGGTAATTCGGCCATTTCGGCGATGCCTCCGGCGTTATCCGTAATCGGACCGTAAGCATCAATAGCCACAATAATCCCGGTCATCGACAGCATCGACATTGCCGCTAAGGCAATACCGTACAACCCAGCCAAAGCATACGCTGCCCAAATAGCCGCCACGATTACTAATACAGGCAGGGCGACAGATTTCATTCCCACAGCCAGCCCGGCAATAATATTAGTGCCTGGGCCGGTTTCAGAAGCGGCGGCAATATGCCTAACTGGTGAAAAATTGGTAGAAGTGTAATATTCTGTAATCACTACGATCAAAGCCGTCACAACCAAGCCGACAACCGTCGTCCAGAATAAGCTGGCAGAGGTCAGTTCAGAACTAACCACTCTTTGGCTGGTGAGATAGAATCCTATCGCCGCCAATATTCCGCTGACGCTTAGTCCTAGATAAAGCGCTCCCATAATATTTTTACTCTTGCCTAATCGCACGCACAAAGTGCCGATAATTGAAGCAATAATCGCAATCGCCCCCAGTAGTAAGGGATAGATGGACAATTCCGAATTAACCCCATACAGAAGTTCGCCTAAGATCATCGCCGCTATAGCAGTTACTGCATACGTTTCAAATAAATCTGCTGCCATACCGGCACAATCTCCCACATTATCTCCCACGTTATCAGCGATCACGGCTGGGTTGCGGGGATCGTCTTCTGGGATATTCGCTTCAACCTTGCCAACTAGATCGGCTCCCACATCAGCGGCTTTAGTATAAATCCCGCCTCCTAGCCGGGCAAAAATAGAAATAAGACTGCCGCCAAATCCTAGACCCACCAAGGCAGGCACATCCCGGAAAATAGCATAAAAAACGGTAACGGCAAGTAAAGCCAACCCCACCACAAACAGCCCGGTAACCGAGCCGCCCTTGAATGCTACGTTCAAAGCGGCGGCGAGTCCCTGGTGAGCTGCTTGCGCTGTCCGCACATTTGCCCGAACGGAAACGTGCATACCGATAAATCCGGCTAAACCAGAAAAGATGGCTCCGACCAAAAATCCGATAGCCAACTTATAACCTAAGGCAAACCAAATTAATATCGCTAAAAGAACTGCCACCAGGGCAATAGTCCGATACTGACGCGAAAGAAAAGCCCGAGCTCCTTGTTGAATGGCGGCAGCAATTTCTTGCATGCGTTCGCTCCCTGCCGGCAAACGCAAGACCCACCACGCTAAACCGCTGGCATACAAAATTGCTACGACTGCACTCAGGGAAGCTAACCACAACACACTATTAACAAATTCCATGGTTTTGATAAATAATTAACGTTAATAAATCTTATCTTGTATTATATAGCCTTATTCTTGATAGGAGAACGACCGCAGTCCTTCCTGATTATAAACGATCCAAAACCCGGCGATAAACTTTTAGGGTTTCGACTGCCATTTGATCAAACGAATATTTTTTAACCTGTTTAAACCCGGCTGCCCGGAGTTGCTGTTTCAATGAATAATTCTTCGCCACTTCTGCCATGGCTCTGACCATATCTTCCACGCTGTCCGGATCAAAATAATGCGCCGCCTCTCCCAGTACCTCTGGCATACAAGAAGCCCGCGAAGCTACTACTGGTGTCCCGCAGGCCATCGCTTCCAGGGGAGGTAAGCCGAATCCTTCATAGAGAGAAGGGAAAACAAATAGATCGGCTCCATTATAAATATAAGGAAGATCTGCGTCAGGCACATACCCAGTCAGAATTACTTCTGACTTAAGATCTAATTGTTTAATGGTGGCGAGAACTTCCGGACATTTTTGATCAATTTTACCTACTAAAACCAACTGGTAATCTAGGTTGTATCTTCGCCGTAAAAGATGGAAAGCTCGGATCAGCCGCACCACGTTTTTGTGTTGCCGCCATTGCCCTACATATAAAACATACGGCTTACTAATACCAAATTTCCGCTGAAATTCGGTTAATTTGTCTGGTTGATTGATTGGTTTGTATCTGTCCGCGACTGCTTCGTAAATTACCGTGACTTTATTAGGATTTATGCCCAATATACTAACGATGTCCCGTTTAGTCGCTTCAGTAATAGCGATGATTTCCTTAGCATTCTGGCAAGCTTGCGTAATGGCTAAGCGATAAGACCAGCGCCGCCACCAACTCCGATGAGTTCTGCCTGCAAAAAACCAGAGAGTGAGATCGTGAATAGTCACTACGCTAGGGATCCGGCGCCACCAGATCGGAGAATTGAAACTAGTGTAATGAATTAAATCCAAATTAGCTCGCTGCAAAATTTGCGGATAATTTAATTGTTCCGCCCAAGAATAATGGGGGATCGCCGCTTTGATCTTGGTCAAATTTGGAGCATAAATAGGAAACCCGGCTAAAGTTTTGGGTGACAAGAATATCCAATATTGATTATCTGGATCATTGGTAACTAAATGCCGGATTAACTCTTCGGTATATTGACCAATCCCGACTGCTTGAGCCGTTCCGAATAATCTGGCATCAATGCCGATCCGATAGGTTTTCTCTTCCATGTGTTTCGCGACTTAATAGTTCGCCTAGGGCAACAACTATCCAGAATACTGCTGCCAGATCATTTTTCCAATAGGGAGTATCCAAAAGTCCGTGCGCTAGAATAGCGATCATCGCTATGCCGACGCTAGTTAGCAGCGGATCTCGGCGATGAGACCAGGTTCGTATAACCTGGGTAAAAAATATAATCAAGATTCCAAAGAATCCGAGCAAACCCAGTAACCCCGCATTCAACCAAAAAGCAAGCAACAGGTTATGAGCATGTAACATCACGAGCTGTACCGGAGGATGGAATATCCGGCTGGCAAATTCTACATACCGCTGCTCAAATTGGCCTAAACCAATTCCTGTCCACCAGTGTTCTTTAATCATTAACAGGGCTGTTTGCCACACTTCCAACCGAGCATGGGACGAAGATTGCCCTGCCAAGTCGAGCATTTGTTGAAATTTAGGCAGTTGCCATTGAGAAGCCACCAGGCCGACAAATCCTACCCCTAAGCCAATCAGCCAATATTTGTATTTACTGGTCAGCCAGAACCAAATTGCCAGCGCTATAAGCAACGCTAACCAACCAGCGTAGGAATAAGTAAAATACAGCGCTATTAACATGAGTAGCCAGCCTCCAGCAACAACCCAGCGGCGATAGCCTGATTTGATATCGTGCCACCACCCCAGCACCAAGATCATGATCGGCACTAAATATAAAGATAGATAATTAGCTGAACTGAACCAGGCTGAGGCTCGCTGATCGAGAGTTATATAATGCCCTGTAACGACTTGCCCCACTGCTACCAGAGCTACAATCACCCCCGATATCCACAAACCAAAAACTATATTATTAAATTCGATTTTAGGACTCTGTGCCTGCCGACTATTCGTAATCAGCCAGAATAACAGCAGGGGATCAAAAAACCATCCTTTAATAATTCCGAGCGACCCAAGCGGGTCAGCCGAAACTAGCGTGCCCATAATTAAACCGACTATCAAAACACCCAAAGGCCATTGGTAATCTCGAATAGCTTGCCACTTAATCGTTCCGCCTCGTCGCCAAAGTTTAATCAACCAAATGGCAGTTACCGTATAAATAGCTAATTCTAGCCAGGTAGTCGGAATATTAAAAACCTGCAGCCGAATCAAGTAGGTAGGCAGGGTTATGGCCAGGAGTTGCAAACCCCGGTCTTCGTTCCACCAGGTGAGACCGCCTATCGCTAACATCCAAATAATTGTGGTATAAATTAACATTTCTTTTGAGTTTCCATTAGAACCTGGAGGGTTTGCGTAGCGGTGGCTTCCCAACTAAAGAGTTGTGCCTGAGCTTGTCCTTTACTTTTCAGATCAGCCGCCAGGCGATCATCTTGCAATACTTTTTGTATAGCAGTGGCTAATTCTGTTATCGAAGCGGGATCCACTAGTAAGGCCGCCTCTCCTACTACCTCTGGGACCGAGGAAGTATTGGCAGCCACTACTGGCGTACCGCAGGCCATCGCTTCCAAGAGAGGCAAACCAAATCCTTCATAAAGAGAAGAGAAAGCCAGCACGGCCGCTTGCTGATAGATTGATTTTTTCTGCGTATTATTTACATCTTCTAAAATATGAATATCTTTCCCATAAGGACTGGTGGCGATCGCTTTTTTGATGCCGTCGCTTTGCCAGCCCCATCGTCCCACTAAAACCAAGGTGGCTTCCTGCACTTCGGCTTTAATTAAATTAAATGCCGCTACTAGCCGCTCTAGGTTCTTGCGCGGCTCTAAGGTCCCCACACCTAAAATAATTTTGGTATATGGCAGTGGGTACGGTTTTTCTGAGCTGCCAAAGCTAGGGGCTAGGGGAGTAACTGCAATTTTGGCTGGATTGACTTTAAACAGTCTGATGGCGTCCTGTTTAGTGTGCTCAGAGATAGCAATAATTTTCTGGGAATAGCGTAAAGCCGGCCGCATCCAGATTCGCTCTAATATGAGTGCTTTCAGTTTGTGTCGTTCCGGTAAAATAAAACTCACGAAGTCCATCACCGCGGTCACCACCGGCACACGGCGCACTAGCGCTGGCAAAATCAAACTCGTGGGGGAAAAATAAACATCCACTGGCCGCCATAATTCGAGATACCAAAACATGATTTTCTGCCACAGCAGCGCATTGGTTTTAAAAACAATCGGCTGGACATTGGCTTGCTTCCACTCCAGTGGTAAATCGGCATCTAAAAACAATTTAAATTGATGTTGGCGATTTTGAATCAGACGCCCGACTAATTGGTAAACATACTCGCCCTTGCCGGCGCGCTGGTCTTTGATTCCTTCTCTGGCATCAATGCCGATAATCATTTCTTTTTTAATTGCGGGATAAGATTAACTATTTCTACCCAGGTAACCGTGCGGGTAGCTAGAATCAGGCCTCCATAAATAACTACCGCCAGACCAACCAACCAACCCACCGGCCAAGCCCGCAACCACCATAACATTAGACCCATAACTAAACTGATAACGGCTGTTTTGCTAAACACTGTCCAATCAGCTGCCAGCTTAAGCTGCTTAGCCACAATGTAAGCGCTGAACACCAGCACCCAGAGCTCGGTGAGTACCGTGATCACGGCTGCTCCCCAGAATGAAAACCGAGGAATTACTAAAAAATTAGCTACGATATTAAATATTACCGCCCAAGCATACGGCTGAATCAACCGGCGCTGTTGATTAGCAGCAATAATTGTATAGATCATCACGCTATTAAGAAACGATCCGGCTAAAGAAAAGCTTAGAATTTGTAAAACCGGTCCTGATAAAACGAAATCTGGCCCTGAGATAAATACCATCACCGGAGTGGCCAACACCACTGCTCCCGCGATCAGCGGGAGAGCCGCCAGGCTCAGAAAATTAAAGGCGCCTTGAAAAATTTGTTTGGCTTTAGTTGGAGATTCTCGCAAAGCCGCTGTGATGACAGGGAGAACTGAGCTCATAAAAATACTCGGAACTGCCAAGAGCACCTCTAAAATTTTATAGGGCGCGCTGTAAATTCCGACAGCATAAGATCCTTTCAGATGGCCTAAAATCAAAACATCAATCTTGAAATAAATTACCCCCAGGATCATCACCAGCCCCATCGGGAGAGCTGCTATTAAAAGTTCACGCCACTGGCGCCAATCAAATAGCGGTACCAGCCAGTATTGAGTGCCCATCATCAATATATTCAGCCCGAATACGGCTATATTTGCCCAAACTACCGCCCAGATCATATCTAGCAAGCTACCCGCCTGGGCAATAAACCACCACACCAGTCCCAGCATCACCACTCGGCCGAATACGTCTGCTAGAGTAGCTTTATACATTCTGAGGCTAGCCTGGAAAGAACTCAACGGCACTTGATTGAGCGACATAAATAATTGGGAAATGGCTCCAATCAGGATACCCTGGCGCACAATGGCAGGATAAGGGACTATCCAAGCCAATCCATAAGCCACCGCCAAAACTATGACACTGAAACTCAGTTTTAACCCCAACATATTGCCTAAAATCGCTTTTTCCTGGTGGGGCCGCTGGGCAATTTCCCGGACAGCAATGACAAATAGACCTAAATCTAATACGGCGCCAAAAATGCCCAAATAAGCAAAGATGGTAGCATAATCGCCATAGCCTTCTACCCCCAGGTACCGGGTAATATAAGCGATGACCAATACTGAGGCGGCTACGGTAACCGTTTTACCGACCAGCTGAATAACTGTATTCAGGGCAATTTTTTGGGTATTGTTCACGTTCGCCCGATTTTAGCCATATATTGGATAGGCACCCGCACTAGGTACCATTTAGGAAAAATCTTTAATGCATAATCGCGATTCATCTTTACTTGGTAGGGTCGTAAAACATTTTCCCAATCCTTTTTCCTCAACAATCTTTCATTGCCAAAATCACGGCGTGGATAATTCGCATTCGGCACGCTTAATATTACCAGGGGGGCTACGCGTAACTGTTCGTCGAGCAGTTGCTGAATTTGCACATTAGTAAAATGCTCTAATAATCCTTGATGAAAAATTAAATCAAAGCTGTTATCCGGGAAGGGGAGCTTGAAAGCGTCGCCTGCCACTATTTGGTTGTGCCCACCAAATTCTTGCCGAGCTTTCTCCGCTCCTTTTAAAACGGCCGGATCATTGTCTAGCGTGGTTACATCCAATCCGAGTTGGGATAAAAATATACTCATCGCGCCAGTACCCGCCCCGACCTCTAGAATTTTCTGACTGTTTGTAGCAACAATTTCTGCCAAAAACTCCCGCTGACCGTATAAATTGCGAATATAAGAATCGAGCTCTAGACCTGCAGCATAATACTCGGACCAATCCGACATTTATTTCGCATTTAGTTTAATGACCACATGGCGGCTCTCTCCTGCCCCCATACTCTCCGACGCCAACTCCGGCTCGGCAGCTATTAGCATGTGGACCACTCGCCGTTCAAACGATGACATCGGTGATAGGTGCACCGAATTACCGCTGGCTTTGGTTTGCCAGATCGCTTCCTTGACAGCGGCTGCCAAGGCAGTTTGTTGTTGTTCCCGAAAATTACCAATATCTAACAGGAGCTTGTCGGCGGAATCGGGAAACTGTTTTTTAAACATTAGCCGCAATAGGTGTTGGGCTGCCAGCAGCGGCTGGGCATTCGGTTGGATAAAAATAAAATCTTTACCCGTATTCACTCGAACTGTCCAAGTTTGTTCTTCCGCCGTTACTTCCACAGCTGGTTTAAGCGGCCAATCGGCAAAGAATTCTTTCAGGGTCCGTTCTAACCACTTGGTTTTTTCTTTATCCATATCTTTACTGTTTAGTTTCCTTGTTCTTAAATTGTTTCATCACGATTACTTGCTGGATAACAGTAAATACTGTGGTAGCTGCCCAATACAGCGCTAAAGCCGCCGGCAAACTCATACCGATAAATACTGTCACTATCGGGAAAAGATAGGTCATCTGCATATTGATCAATTTCATCGTGCCATTCCCTGGCGCGGTGGGGTTAGATTTCATCATCAGCCAGCTTTGGGCCAATTGGAACACTCCGGCCAATACCGCCAAGTAAATATTCGGATGGGCCAGGTTAATTTCTAGCCCGGGGACATGCAACCAATGTAAAAAGGCGGTATTGATCTCTGTCGGCATCTGCGGAAACCAGGCATAGAGCAGTTTTAGACTATCCGTATTTAATCCCGCCATAAATACCCGGTAAAGCGCGTAGAGAATAGGCAGTTGGATCAACATCGGCAAACAACTGCTAAATGGATTCACCTTGTTAGCCTGATAGACTTTCATTAAAGCTTCTGATTGTTTCGCCTGATCGTCTTTGTGTAATTTCCTGATTTCATCAATTTCTGGCTGAATCCTCTTGAGTTCCTGTTGGGCTCGTAAGGTTTGCACATAAGAAGGAGCCAATGCCAACCGGATAATCAGGGTCAACACGATAATAGCCACTCCTAAGTCATGCCCCGGCAAATAGACATAAAACAGCATCAGAATATTAAATAACGGCTGATACAAGATCTGCGTCATCAGCGCTTTTTCATTGAGAGTCATTAAAGCTGTTGTATTCATATTCCTATTATTTCACTAAATCTAATCCGCCCTGGTACCAGGGGACACACTTGCAGATCCGTTGCACCGCCAACCAACTGCCCTTATTCGCGCCATGTTTAGCTATGCTCTCATAGGCATATTGTGAGCAGGAGGGGTAAAATCGGCAAAACCCGTGGGGATAGCGCAATCTAAACCAACCGTGATCAGGCGATAAGCTAGCTTGATAAACGCGAATCAATCTTAAGAAAACTTGTTGGACTGATAAAGACATGTGCTTATTTTTTGATTAAAGGAGCAGCCAGCCGCGTTACTACGGCCTTCAACTCAGCAAACGACAAAGGCAGAACTGTGGATTTAGTGTAGAAAGTGGCTGCCACATTAGGGACAATCGGTAAACTTCGCCAAATCTCTCTTAGTCGCCGTTTCAACTGATTTCGCTCAGTAGCTTTCTTAGAAACCTTAGTCCCTACCACTATGCGCAGTCCGGAGCGTCGAGCCGGTTCAATATATTTTAAAGTTAGCGCCGGATGATGAATCACTCGTTCGGAACGGTAGGCTGCCATGTTTAAACCGAGAGTTTCTTGCGGCCTTGAGCCCGGCGCCGAGAAATAACCTCCCGACCGCCTTTGGTGGCCATTCTGGCTCGGAATCCTAGCTTCTTTTGGCGACGTCCTTTGTGGGGTTGATAAGTTCTTTTCATTAAATTTATGCGATTGGTTCGACTAATTACTCATCCAGTATATCGGGAAGGCTTGTCAGGCGTCAATTTAGTTTATAATAGAGTGTTGCTACTGGTTGTTATTTGTGGATAACTTTAGTAAAATTACCTTGGGTGAGACCAATACGATGGTGGATAATAAGCGATTGTGGCAAGGGGTTCTAGGTGAAGCAGAAATTGCTCTGAGTAAAGCAAATTTCAACACCTGGTTTAAGAATACTGAGATTGTGAGCGCTAGTGACACTACCGTGCTAATTCGGGTACCAAATACGTTTATTAAGGAGTGGTTTGAAAAGAAATACGAAAAAGAGATCATCCGCAAATGCCTACTCCGAAGTTTGCCTCATCTGCAAAAAGTTGATTACAGCGTAGGGATTAAATCTCAAACTGAAACTATCTTTAATGAATTTACCCCTACTGCCACTAAAACTAAATCGACACTTCCGGTCGCTTCACCGCCTGTGGCTACCGCCATCAAAACACGAACCACTGGCGAAACTGCGGAGCGCCTAAACCCCCGCTACACCTTCGACACCTTTGTGGTAGGGGAAAGCAACCGCATGGCCCAAGCTGCCTCTGAGGCCGTGGCCAAGGCTCCTGGGATCACCTATAACCCTTTATTTATCTACGGCGGAGTGGGTTTGGGTAAAACCCACCTCCTGCAGGCCATCGGCAACGCTATTTTGGCAGCTTACCCCAAAAAACGAGTGGTTTATATGACCTCGGAGCGCTTCACTAACGAATTGGTGGACGCGATTATGAAAAAAACCACCCGGGAGTTTAAAGAAAAATATCGCCGCGTCGACTGCCTTATGATCGACGACGTGCAATTTTTAGAAGGCAAAGACGCCACCCAAGAAGAATTCTTCCACACTTTTAACGCTTTATACGAAAACAGCAAACAGATCGTGCTGGCTTCCGATCGCCCGCCTAAAGCCATTCCCGCCTTAGAAGCCCGCCTCCGCTCCCGTTTCGAGTGGGGAATGATTGCAGATATTGCCCCTCCTAATTACGAGATGCGCTTGGCCGTACTCCATTCGAAAATGGCCAATGTGAAGATGCAACTGCCCGCTGAGGTGCTCGAATGTATCGCTCAAAAGATCCAAAACAACATTCGCGAACTCGAAGGTGCCCTCACCCGAATTGTGGCTTTTGGTCAGCTGAACAACACGGTTCCCACTCTTGAAGAAGCGGAAGGCTTGTTGGGGGGAATATTGATTAACCCCGGCAAGCGTATTTTAAAAGCCGGGGATGTCATCAGAACTATTAGCAAGTATTACAATTTAAAGAAAGAAGATCTATTGGGCAAACGGCGCAATAAAGAGATTGTCGTCCCGCGCCAAATCCTGATTTTCCTCCTCAGAGAAGAAATGGATCTCCCTTACACCTCTATTGCTCGTGAAATCGGTGGGAAAGACCATACTACCGTAATCCATAATTATAATAAAATTAAAAATCTTTTATTAGAAAATAACGAAATGGAGATGGAAATCAGCGCCATTAAAGAGCGTCTTTATACTGTCGAATAACTGGTGGGATAACTTTTTCAAAGAAAGTTATCACCAAATTATCCCCAAGTTATCAGCTCACTGTTTCTGCAATAATTTCTACCTATCCTGTATAATCTAACTTACCCCCGGAAATCCCAGTTCTATTAACTACTAGTTTAATCTCTTATACATAAAACTTATTAACCTATAACGGAAAAGAAAATGAGGATATCTATTCTACTGGACAAATTTAAAAAAGGATTAAATGCAGTTGATCGAATTGTCGCAAGTAAAAATACTTTACCGATTTTAAATAATGTCTTAATTAAAACTGAAGATAATCAAGTCATTCTGTCGGCCACAGATTTAGAGATCGGAGTTAATTATTATTTGGGAGGAAAAATTGAAGAAGAGGGGACCATCACAGTGCCCGGCCGAGTTTTAAGTAATTTTGTAAATAGTCTAAACGAAGAAAAGATTTCTCTCGAAACTACTAACGGGGTTCTGTTTGCTAAAACTACCAAAAGTGAAGCTAATATCAATGGGATGTCCTCAGATGATTTCCCGATTATTCCCCGAGTAGTTGGTAAGGAAATTCTGGAGATAGATGGTAATATTTTAAAAACTGCGCTTAGCCAAGTGGTTTTCTCGGCTTCGTATGACGAATCCCGGCCAGTTTTAACCGGAGTTTATTTTATTATTGATGGCGGCACATTTAAGCTGGTGGCCACTGACAGTTATCGTTTAGCTGAAAAAACCATTAGTATTCCAACTGCCGATAGCGCCCACTTTATTGTACCGGTAAAAACTATTCACGAATTATCCCGGATCTTAAGCGGCACCGAAAAAGTCAAAATTGTGGTATCGGAAAATCAGGTGATGTTCCTTCTCCCCGATATGGATTTAACCTCCCGGATTATCGAAGGGGATTACCCAAATTACGAGCAAATTATCCCGAAAAGCTTCAAGACTCAGACCAAGGTATCGACTAGCGAGCTCGCTACTACCATTAAGACCGCTAGCTATTTTGCCCGAGAGAACGCTAATAATGTAAAAATGACTTTCCATAAAGACCATATCTTAGTAGAAGCGACTTCTTCGCAGTTAGGTAATTTTAAATCTCAGATTCCTTGTGAAGTGGCGGGGGAAGAGAACGAAGTCAGTTTTAATGCCAAATATTTACTAGATGCTCTCAGTGGAGTAGATAGTCCCCGGGTGAGTCTAGAGATGATTGGGAAAATCAACCCGGGCGTGATCCGCCCTGATAATGGCTCGGGCATTATGTATATCATTATGCCGCTGCGGAGTTAAGATGAAATTAACCGGGGTAGACATCACTAATTTTCGCAATATCGTATCAGCGAAAACCAATTTTGGTCTAACTAATTTTATTATTGGCGATAATGCACAAGGTAAAACCAATATCTTAGAAGCTTTACATTATTTATCGGTGGGGAATTCCTTCAAAACCCGCCAAGAAGAGTGGTTAGTGAAAAACGGCGAACTCTACGGGAGTGTGCAGGGTGAATTAACCTACGGCGAAGGACGACAAGCTGTTATTGATGTGGTATGGGAGAGGACAGACGAGGAGACCCACCGCCAATTCAAATTAAATGGGACTAAAATTGCCCGGAAAACACTTTTAGGCACCCTCCTCACGGTTATTTTTTCACCCGATGACGTGAGCCTACTTCGGCTGCAGCCGGCGCAGCGGCGCGGGTTTTTAGATAGCTTAATTTCGCGCACTAATAAGGTGTATCACGCCGATTTGCTGGATTACACCAAGACCTTGAAGCAGCGCAACCAACTTTTATTCTTGGCGAAACTAGGGCGAGAAGATTATATCGAAATTGATGCCTGGGACAATAAATTAGCCGAACTAGGCAGCCGGATTATCCAAGCCAGACTAGAACTGGTGGAGCAACTTAATCAGAAGATTAAACCATTTTTTCATGCGCTAGCCGAGAGCGCCAAAGAATTCAGTATCGTTTATACGGCCGACCCTAAATTTACCGACCCAGCGATATATAAAGATAAATTAGCCAGCATCCGATCGATTGATATAAAATCTGGACATACTAATTTTGGGCCTCATCGGGATGATCTGATGCTCCTCTTAAACGGCTGGGATGCCAGGAACACCGCTTCTCAGGGGGAATTTCGTTTAATGATTTTAGCGCTAAAGCTCGCGGAAGGGGAATACATCAGAGCCAGGTTTAATGAAATGCCTGTTTATCTGATGGACGATGTGTTTTCGGAGTTGGATCCGCATAAATCCCGGGCTCTGATCGAATTCTTAGGAAATGCCCAGGCGATCTATACCACTACTGACGAAAGATTTGTGACGCCGGAAGCGCAGGTTATTATAGTAAAAGAAGGGACGATAATCAAAACACAAAATGAATTTAGTACAACTCCAGAATTTGTTGCCGAAGCACGTTAAGGACCTACATTTGAAAGCTGAGGTGGATGGTGCCCAAGTGTGTAAGCTATGGCATGAATATGCTAAGCAGTTTTTCTTGTCTCGGACAATGCAAAACCATGAAGCGATTAACTTTCGCGATGGAGTCCTGACCATTTTAACTAGCAGCCCGGAAGTAGCGGAAGAAATTCAGACTCAAAAACATCGGATCATTTCCCGCATCAACCGCGCCCTCGGCCATAATTTGGTTGTATCTATCCGTTTCCGCTCGTAACTGCCCTGGCAAATCAGACAGCAGAAGAATAGATATTCAATTATTAATAAACACCTAAAGTAGGTGTTTATTTAGTTTTGGGTTTGCCTTTGGCTTATCCCCGCCTGGGCATAATAGAAAGAGCATCTTCTTTTTTTGTTGTGGTCGTTATGCCCATCACACAGGTGGTCCTCCGAATGTGTTGAGAAATAATATCCACAACTTTTGAACAAAGTTTCTCTCTTTCTGCTGTGGCCGGCCTATCATCGGTGGTCACCAAAGGAACCATCATAATGTTGGCCAGTATTATGTTGGGAGAAGAAGTAAAAAGGGGAGTTGTTTGGTAAAAGACGTGGCATGAAGTTTGGCCGTTGGCGGGATTCTCCTGCCATGTCCTCAATAAGCCACTAACCACAGCGCTCTCCAATCGATTGAGTATGTAAAACGGTGTGGTCCAGGGTAAACCCGAAATAATGACAAAGAACATATCTGTACTCTCCTTTTGAGCAATCAGGCTCGATTGGTCAAGATAGTCTAAACTAACATAAAGCATTCTTATTGGCAATCCAAGTTTAATATCAGTTTATTTGTCGGCCACCCCCTTCGTCATCTTGAGCCGTTGAAAATTAGGCATAGAAGCGGATAAATCTTGACTGGGAGCTGATTTTATGACAAATTGTAAACAATAGAAGCGGCTACCATCCTGGTAAATCTACCCGCTTGTACATTGAGGTGACAAATGATACCAGACTGGGAAGATGTTGAACGCCCAGAACATTTAGGTAAACGTCGCGACAAAAGGTTCATTGAGTGGAACAAGACGTATGGCAAAGATGGTTGGCGACTGATCTGGAAAATTGGCAAAATCCCTGTCGATTTTCTGGGCGCGTGTACCTTGTATGAGGATGCATACTTTCGCTACTTTCTGGATCATCCCAATATTCTGAGCAAGTTGCTTCGCACAGCCTATAATGTCTATGATGATGCTGAGTCGAATGTGGAATCTATTTTCGATTACAATCATCAGGAGACCGGAGCAACTCACATTCAAGATATTGCCATCAGGCGCTGCGTGTTGCGTATGGGTAAAACGTTCCATGGTGAGAAACTAATCTGTGTCCGGCAGGAAGGAGGAAACGATCCCTTAAGCACAATCCTTTCTCCTGGGAGAGTGCCATTCCACCGCCCCGACTTGATTATCAAGCCAGAGATCAAGGGATGGTGGGATAAGGGCACGGTAGAATCATTTTACCAATCCAATCGTGTACTCCAGAAGTTTATCTGGGGTGACGGAGGTTGTTGAAAGCGAAGCAACAAATCCCGAACATTCTGAACTGAAATAGCCGGCATTTTGCCGGCTTGTTTAATACTCCTCGAGTCTCTATTTTGCGCGCATACAGTGGGAGTGAGGGGAATGGTGGCGGGTTGTCTTTAAGCTCTGCCAAGCCATTTCGAAGATAATGCGTTGAGTATCGGCGACTTCTTTAGATTCGATCAATATGCCGAAAGGTTCCGGCAAATAAGTGTTAATAATTATTTTATTGGCATAAATATTGATTTCGTTCTTGATATTGAATTTTTTCGGATCAACAATTTTAGAAGTGCGCAGTTGAGATTTATCTTTTTTAATAAAAACTCTGATAGCGGGGGAGTCCTGGTAAATGCCGCGCAGCTTGATGCCTTTTTGAGCCCGTCTTTTCACATAATCCTTAGTAAATTCAGGCATGGCTGCGGGAGTTTCGGAAGTTATGTAAGCTAAGATTTCTTCGCCTCTGCCGAGAGTGAGCGTATCTTCGTACAGTTGTTTTATTCCAGCTAATCCATCGAAATAAGCTATTTTAGGCCGTTCCGAACTGACATTGTAAATAGATTTTAATACCGGCAGATCGTACTCCAAATCTCTTTTTTGACTCTCGATCAATTCGAGTAATTTTTCTGGAGGGTTGGCGATAAAAAAACGTTTTTTGTTTTCTTTGGTTTCAAAAGCTATATTGTTTCTTTTAAAACCGTCCAAAATATCATAAGTAGTGGGTCGTTTAGTCTTGGCCTTGTAGGCGACTTGATTGGCAGTAGCTTTGCCGAGCTGTAAAAGAGAAAAGTAGACATCCTGCTCCCTTTGATTTAATCCTAATTGTTGGAGCGATTTAAGATATTCCATAGATTCGAGTTAATAGTCGGTTTATTACGACTAAATTAAGTATACATCAATATTCATCACCTGTCAACTCCTATATTAAAAATGTGTTGTAAGACGGAAAATATTGACAATCTAAGCCATTTTCACTATCATCTAAAGACGATTATCGTACTTTGAGTTGCGCATCAGCGCTAAAGGATAGTGATTAAATATGGGATCAGAATTAGAGCCAGACCTCCAGAACTGGGCCGAAAGAATAAAGCAGCTCGCGGTGGAACATCCTTTGCAGATTATCTCCTGGGAGGCGACCAGGAGATGCAATCTCTGTTGTGTCCATTGTGGATCGCCCAGCGAGGATAGTAATCTAATCGAAGAGCTTACTACCGAAGAGGTGGTTAATGCTTTTGACCAAATTGCTGCGGATTTTGACATGGATAAATTCCATCACATCAATATCACCGGGGGAGAACCCTTTGTCAGGTCAGATCTGTTGGTTATTCTGGAGCAGTTATCTCGCCATTCTTGCTATCGGAATATCGATATCCAAACCAATGGAATCTATGTGGCTGAACATCCCGGCATCTTGCCAGATCTTAAACAGCTTGGTGTGACGGGGTTGGGCGTAAGTATTGATGGATTAGAAACCACTCATAACAAATTTCGTCGCCATCCTGATGGTTTTCGAAAGGCATGGCAGGCAGCGGCGTCAGCTGTTCAAGAGGGGATGGTGGTAACAGTTTCAGTGGTAGCCCATTCCCAGAATATCGTCGAAATCCCGGAATTATTCCGAATGGTCCAGACAGAAATTCACCCCCGGTTCTTTCGGATTATGACTATCGATTCCATTGGCCGAGCAGAGCTGGACCGCGAGTATTTGCTTTCGGATGAACAAATCGCCCAAGTTATTGAGTTTCTGAAAAAGCAATTTATGCAGAATTTCGAAACTTATGCGGATCCGTCGGCAACGATGGTGGAGCTGGGATGTGGCGGTTGGCTGGGATGCGAGTTGGAAGGAACCTTCCGTCCGTATTTCTTTCATTGTATTGCCGGACTCAATAATCTTGGGATACTGCATGACGGCAAGCTGGCCTCCTGCAGTAATATTTCCCGCGAGTTTGTCCAGGGTGATCTTCGCCAAGAGCGCATCAAAGATGTCTGGGACAATCGGTATCAGAAATTCAGGGTTTTTGACTGGAAAAAGACAGGTCCTTGCGTTGATTGTTCTGAATGGCCTTATTGCCATGGGGGGCCGATGCACAAAAGAAAGCTGGATGGAGAGCTTCTAGAGTGTCTATATCAGCGGTTCTATTCTGTCCGAAGGAGGTGACGGAAATGCCCTCTGCTCTTTTGGAAGCTCGCCGGCGCATGTTGAGATGGCCTAACCCCGTAGAGGTTGTCAATAATATGTATGGGTGCCATCCAGGTGATCCGGAAAGCGAAGAAAGCGCCGACAACCCGGAGGGGTACTTTGCAACCACCTTCGGTAATCTCGGCAATAGCTAGCCAAGACAACTTGGTCAAGCTGGCCCTCGCTTATTATTGAGCGAGGGTTTTTTAATTGGATGCTTGTTATTTCTGGCCCCTCGGCGGAGTTTACCCTGAGCGAAGCCGAATGGGCTCGGGGTCACTTTTGACAGACAGGACAGAAGTGGGCGGAGCGGCCGCCGATGCGGATACTTTTAACCACGCCACACTTATGCGGGCAGGGGAGACCTCTGCGGCCATAAACTTTTAGGTAGTTTTGCATCCGGCCGGGCAACCCTTCGGCGTTTTTGTAATTGGCGATACTGGTGCCGGCATGTTTAATACCCAACCCTAATACTTTTTTAATAGCCGAGGCCAATTTCTTGGTTTCCGGTTTGGTAATGGTTTTGCCTTTGCGGTCCGGGCGGATGCCAGCCATAAATAAAGCCTCGTCGGAATAGATATTTCCCACCCCGGTAACTAAAGATTGATCCATAATCGTAGATTTGATTGGGCTGTTGGGATGTCTTTGGATGGCTTGCCATAAAACATCTGGATTAAACGAACGGCTCAACGGCTCAACCCCTAATTTGCTGATAAATTTGTCTTTTTCGATGTCACGGGTAGGCACCAACTTAACCCAGCCGAATTTCCGCTGGTCGTTGAAATATAATGTGCCCTTGGATAGTTCAAAAATCACTCGCGTGTGACTCGACGGCATTTCCTCCGCAAAATCTTTCGTCGGATGCCCCAAGTTTAGTCTTTTCTTGTCATCCCGACCGGAGCCTTGCCTAGGGTGGGCGGAGTGGAGGGATCTCGGCACATAAATCAACTGCCCCGTCATCTTGAGATGAATCAGTAAGGTGTAGTCTTTACTCAAATTAACAATAATGCCTTTCCCGCGGCGGGAGAGCGAGTGAATGGTAAGACCAAAAACACCAGTCGGTTTTTTAATTTTAGGAGACCACAAAAAGCTTCGCGCATTTTTGATGTCGATATTCTTAATCTTCTGCCCGACAATATGTCGGGTGAGCCCCTTAACCACTGTTTCTACTTCTGGCAATTCTGGCATGATGTGTCTAGGTAGATAAGAATATGCGTGCTTTTTTAATTGGGATTTGGTTGATGATGACATTTTCCATACTTACCATATTGTCTGGGTCAGTCACCCGTAGGGTAGAGGTAATATTTTTAACAAGAGGACTGGAAGGGTCCAATGTTACAACCCGGCTAATAGTTGACAGATCCTCTGTAGAAAGAGTCGTGCTTAACGCTGTCACATATGTAGTTAAATAATCTTTGTATGCATCAGGCTGCTTTTTAGACAAATATGGACTTACCAATAAATCCCAGTTTTCAGTGCTGTCTTCTTTGTTTAGTAACATAAACAAAGCAATGCTGTCTTGCTTTTTTGCAAGCCTGTCCTTCAAAAGTAATTTTAGTGATTCTACCAGCGAGTTTTCAGCCATTTTATTATATTAATTACTGATACCAACAAAACACCGACGTCTTTTTTTGTTTTATGCATCAATGTGTATCTCATTTCTGGTTGCCACCCAGTAGCGATTGACCAATCTACAAACAGAGATTGGTTGTTTTGAGTATTACTAAGAGCTATTTCCTGCTCCAACCCAGATAATTTTAATAGAACACTAAAATCATGCGTGGCGAACAGGCTTTTGAATATGCCAGTTACGGGGTAATCAGATATTTGCAGTAATTTACATATTCGGGCTTTTAATGCTATCTCTATGGCATACCCAGATAAATATGTGGCGCCATCGAACCTATTGGCCTTGTAGAGAGCCTTTGCATCGTCTAGTCGTTCGTCTGCTAATCTTTTTAAGTCACAATATTGCATCGGACTTTACATGTTAACAGATTTAGTATTTCCCCAGGAGGGGCCGGCTTCGACATTGGCGATCACCGGAACATCCAATTTATAAATATTCTCCATCACGGTTTTAGTGAGTTTTGCTACCTTTTCGACGTCTTTTTGGGGTACTTCCAGCACTAATTCGTCATGAATTTGTAAAAGCAGTTTAGATTTGGGGCTAACCCGGGGCAGGTTTTTATCCAACTCGATCATCGCCGCTTTCAAAATATCCGCGGCAGTGCCTTGGATTGGCATATTGATGGCAGCTCGCTGGGCGGCATTGCGCACTGCCATAATCCCAGAGGAAAGTTCGGGAATTTCGCGTTTTCTACCAAATAATGTTTCCACATAACCTTGTTGCTGGGCAAACGCCACAATATCTTTCATATATTTCTTAATGCCGGGATGAAGATCAAAATATTTCCGGATATATTCGCTAGCTTCGCCAAAACCCATCCCGGTATTGGCAGCCAAACCATGGGGGCTGATGCCATAAATCAAACCAAAATTTATCACCTTGGCATCACGGCGTTGTTGTTTAGTTACCTCATCTATGGTGACACCGTTAATTTCGGCTGCCACCCGGGAGTGAATATCCTCATTATTATTGAATGACTCAATCATCCGGGTATCTTTAGCTAGCGATGCGACAATACGGAGCTCAATCTGCGAATAATCCGCCGAAATTAAAGCATATCCCTTAGGCGCAATAAAAGCTTTGCGGATTTCGGCGCCCAACTCTGAGCGAATCGGGATATTTTGCATATTCGGATTAGACGAACTCAAGCGACCAGTCGAAGTATCTTGCGCATAGGTGGTATGGATGCGATTGTCTTTATCTACTAAGGTAGGCAGTGTTTCTAGATAGGTATTACGGATTTTTTCCAGCGCCCGATATTGCAAAATAAATTTAATGATCGGGCTATGCTCGGCTAATTTTTCTAATTCGCCCACAGCCGTGGAATAACCGGTTTTCTTCTTTTTAATATCCGTGGTCGGGAGTTTTAATTTTTTAAATAAAATCTCACCCAGCTGGGCAGGGGAGTTAATATTAAATTCTTTTCCCGCTTTTTTATAAATAGTCTGGGTGAGTTCGGCGAGTTCTTTGGTAATTTTTTTGTTTAATTTTTGGATAAAATCGACATCTAGTAAAATGCCATTTTTCTCCATCTGGCGGAGGATGGGGTCCAAGTCGCGATCTAATTTTTCGGTGTAGCTTAGCTTATTTTTTAAATCAGCGAATGGACGCGAACCGTCCGTCTGCCTGGTGTCCGCCATCCGTCGACCGGCGGAGGCGGGAGTCTCAAAAAAAGATGATTGCCTCCCGGCAGTTAGGGTGCCCTCCGGGATTCTTGCCACCAAACTCCTAAACCCAAGCTTAAAAAACAGATCTTTTACCTTATTGGCATCGAATTCGACTGCCTCAGCGCGTTTAAGATCCAATTTAATCGGAATATCCAACAAAATGGTGGCTAAACTCTTGCTTTGAATGGCGCTGGCCTTGTGTTTAGTCAGGAGTTCCTTGGTTTTCTCGGGTAATTTATCTAAATTCTGATAGATTTTATCAATCGTGTCATATTCGGCTAATAACTTTTTGGCAGTAACTTCGCCGATGCCGGGGACGCCGGGAATGTTGTCGGAGGGATCGCCCCGGAGCCCTTTAAAATCTATCACTTGCGAGGGCTTCATCCCCTTAACTTTCTCCACCTCGGCAGGATCGTAAATCACAATATCAGAAAAGCCTTTGCGCGGAGCATAGACAAAAGTATGATTGTTGACCAACTGCAAAGCGTCCATATCGCCAGTGGCAATATATGTGTCGATGGTATCAGGGGCCTGATGGGATAATGTGCCGACAATGTCGTCCGCCTCAAACCCGTCTTTAGTAAACAAGGGAATATTAAAGGTTTCTAATAGTTCTTGCACACGCGGGATTTGATCGTAAAGTTCCTGCGGGGCTTTAATGCGGGTAGCCTTGTATTCTTTGTATTCCGTATGTCGGAAGGTCGGGGCGGAGGTGTCAAAAGCCACGGCAATGTAATCCGGTTTGAGTTTGGTAAAGATGTTGAGTAGCATCACGGCAAAACCGTAAACCGCTCCGGTAGGCTCCCCGGTAGGGGAAGTAAGATTAGCCTGGGCCAAAGCATGAAAAGCCCGGTGCACCAGAGCATTTCCATCGACCAAGACTAATTTTTTGCGTCCTTGTGCCATATCTTAATTATAGTTGATTTAAGAAACAACAGAGAACCGCTGCCAACCCTAGTGAATGAATCCAATTATTTACCATTGTTTACTATAATATTAACGGTATCACAGTACGTACTGTGATACCGTAACATAACTGCATCTCCATCTGTTCTATTCTATCGGATTCGCTCTTTTTTGTAATAAATAAACAGAGCCGGGCGGCTCTGCTATTACAGAGGTACTAATGCTTTTAGAGGAGGCTGTATATTGTGGCTAATCGCCGTCTTCCTTGGTTCCATTGAATAATGGGGAAGAAGAAACTTTTTTCTTTTTCTTATCGGCAGGGTCTTTAGGTTTCTTGCCGGGGCCAAAGTTTCTCGGCGAATCCTTGGGGTCACATATTCTTTTGCCGAAAATAAGAGGATCATCTTCAGTAGGATCAGCCCCGTAATCTTTGTGCAAGGTCATTATTAGACCTCCTTCTGTAAAATGTGCAATAGCTCATATTTTAATTATACTAATAAAAAGCACGCGTTCCTGACGGAACGCGTTAGTGCTTCAAAGCTTACTGCATAGGTACAAATGTGCAAATCGATCACTTTGCCGGATGTTGACTTATCCGCTACCGCAACCGCCACAGCAGTCTTTCTTTTCGGTTGGTGGATCGCCGTCACCTTCGATCTGGGTGACAGGAGTGTCGCCGCCTTCGACTTTTTCGCCGTCGCTGGTCTGGCCAGGTGTGTCTTCCTGGGGTGGTTCTTCAATTTTTTCAGCGCCTGTTTCGCCGTCGCCGGGAGGTGGTCCGCCAGGGGGAGGGGGAGCTTCGCCGATCTGGTCCGTTTCTTTTTCCACGGGTTCCTTCAGGTCTTTTTCTGGTGTGTCGTTGCCGCACATAGAGCGACTCCTTGTATGTTGTTGAGATGCGCAATGCTGCCTAGGGGCAGGGATTTTTACTTTACCACAGCCATTTTTCCTGTCAATAAACAACAGCGTACGTATTGCGCGCTGTTGTTATTAACCAATTCTCGATAATTGGGCTTACCTTAAGGAGTAAGAGATGGTGACAGTAGAGGTAACGGAAAGAGAGCCTTGTTCCACGCCGGGACCACCACCTCCGCCCATACCATCCATGAGACGAGGATTATTACTATCGGCGGAAGTGTCTTCTTGGATAGAGATAACTCGGCCCAATTTAGTGTTGTTTAAGGTGACTAATTGAATGGCCATGTCTTTGGCGGCGGCAATCGCTTTCTCGCGAGCCTCGTTTTTAACGTCTGCCGGATCTTCGATAGTAAATTGGATTTGGCTGATATCCGTGGCGCCAGAATTACCTAGAGTTTGCAAGATCGGATCCACCATATCTAATTTACGCATCGTCAACCGCAAGAAGTGGTAAGTGCTGTAACCGCTCAGGGTCGGTTTTTGGGAAGGGGAGTAAATATAATCAGGATTAATGTTGTAATTGATGGTTTGAATGTCTTCGGCATTGATTTCGAAAGGCGCCAGATCGTTTTTGATTTTAGCGATCGCATCGGCATTCATTTTTTGGGAAGTGGCCAAATTGCGAGCAGTGCTGCGGACGCCGAAATCAATTTTAGCCACATCCGGGACCGAGTAAGCCGTGCCAGTACCGCTGACGGTAATAGAGCGGGGTTGTCCTAGGCCAAACCAATTTCCGGCCAAAGCCAACACAATACTTACCAAGGTAATTACAAACATCATCGCAAAAATAGCTATCGGGAAAGGATGAACGGGCTTAGGCGGGATCAGCGGGAGCAGAGGAACCGGTTGGGGAGCTGCTGCCGGGAGATTAAAAATAGAGGCCGGAGGCGGGGTCACCGGAGGAATAACGGGTTTTGGCATAACTGGAGGCGGGGTAGGGGCGGTGTATGGCAAAGGCTGGTCCCACGGAGTCGGCCGGGTCGGAGGGGTGACTGGGTTCAAATTCTCATCAAATTCCATAATTCTCCTCAGAATTAACTCATAAACAGCTTATTATTACATACTTTGGAGAATTTGTTGAACTACCTCACGTTCGTGATAGGGGATTTTTTTATCGCCCCGCACGATTACAGTTTGAGCGCCCATGGCCAGCAATAGAATTAAATCATTAGCCTCGGCGTGAGTGAGGGCGTGTTGAACGGCAGATTTGCGTTCCAAAATAATATGCAGATTTTTCCCTTCAGTAAATTTATGTTTATCAATTCCAGGTAAGAGCTCTTTGATGATTTGTAAAGCATCTTCGGAGCCGGGGTCTTCTTCGGTTAAAACAATTTCATCGGCGAATTGAGAAGCGATTTGGCTTAAAATAGGCCGTTTAGTTTTGTCGCGGTCGCCGGTTGCGCCAAATACGGCGATAATTTTGCCGCGGGCAATGGGACGCAAGGTTTCAAAGACTTTTTGGAAACCGTCAGGGGTGTGGGCATAATCAATAACAATATCTAATCCCTGGGTATTAGGCACGTATTCCATCCGGCCAGGTACTTGCCAGGCACTTTCAATGCCTTGCTGAATCACCTGGATATCAAGGTCCAGCGCAAAGGCACTGCTTGCCGCTGCCAGGGCATTAAACACATTAAACCGTCCCGGCAGATGCAATTTGACATCGATGCTTCCCTTGGGCGTATTGAGGGTAAAGTAGGTGTGTTGTCTGCCTTCATGAATGTTGTTGGCCCACAGCATGGTATCGGGAGCCGGGGGAGTATCAACTTTATCTACGGCAAAGTAATATTTTTGGTCAGCCGGAAACCGATCAAAGTAAGCCGCATTCGGATCGTTTAAATTAACAACGGAAATCTTGGGCATACCGGGTTTGCGTAAATTGCTGACAAGTTCACGGAAAAGTTTGCTTTTAGCAGCTTTATAATTTTCGAAAGTTTTATGATAATCCAAATGATCATGCGTAATATTGGTAAAAATTGCCATATCGTAGAAAATACCCCAAGTGCGGTGTTGCGCCAAAGCATGAGAAGTAGTTTCGACAATAGCGTAGTCGCATTTATTGTTGGCCATTTGCCGGAGCAACCCCTGCAGGGCAAACGGGCTTAAGGTGGTCATTTTGGTTTCATTGACCCATTTTTTACTCCCAGTCCAGATATTTACAGTAGTAGCCATGCCGACGCGGGCGCCGCTAGCCTCCAAAATATGCGCTAAGATATTGGCCGTAGTAGTTTTGCCGTTGGTACCGGTAATGCCGATCACGCGCATTTTAGTGGAAGGAAAACCATAAACAGAGGCAGCGGTAATGCCTTGAGTGCGATGGTAGGCATCGTATAACCAAGGCATGCTGTATAACACGGAGCGCAATAATTTCTTCACTTTTTTAAACATATTTTTTGTAAGTCAATAGCTGATATAGTTTAAACCAAGGTTTGTTGAGAGGCAATTCTAAGTTGCCCAGATAAGTAGTGGGATTGCCGCCAAAACCTAGTTTGAATCGGGTGATTCCGGCCCAGGCGGAGTTGTGAGCCAAATTGATGCCGCCCAAATCATAGACAGTACAATCCCTTTTTTTAGCGGCTTTGATAATTTCCCAATGCAATAAATAAGGGGCTTGTTTCTCTCTGGTTTGATTGCTGGAAGCGCCATGCAAGTAACTTGCCACTGGTCCAAACCAAGAAACCAGCGCAGCCGCCAGAGGAATCTCCTGGTCGTAGGCAATAAACAAAGACAAAGCGTTTTGCGCGCCCAAAATGGCTAATTGTTGATGATAATAATTGTCAGGATGAGGAGTAAAGCGGTCTCGGAGAGCCGTTTCATGCATTAACTGATTAAAAATCGCGATGTCTTTGGGTTGAGTAGTTTCCCGAACAGTAATTTCTTTCTTTTCTGCCAAGCGGATGTTATAGCGAGTTTTTGGTTTCATTTGCATTAATAGATTGATCGAGCGCGAGCTGATGTCTAACCAAAGACTGGTTTTGGGTTGAGTTGATTTAGGGGACAGTACAAATCCGAGTGATTTATAAATAGATAATGAGGTCGTGTCGTCTGGGGGGAGCGGGGGGTCAGTGCGAAATAAAAGAATTTTTTCTGATGCAGCCAAGCTGTGAATCTTTTCAATGATTAACTTCATAGCTTGATGTTGCTGATGGGCGGGCAGAGTTTTATTTAGCAGAAGTGCCCGCGGCGAATAAAAAATATGCCGGCCAAAACGCAAGGGTAGTTTAATGATCAACAACTGCGCAATAGTTTGCCCTTGATCGGCCACCCCTAACCGCCAGATCTTATTTCCGAGAGATTTCTGAAATTCACCCCATTGCCAGCTTTGCAAGAGGTTAGCTTCGGGGTGTTGCAAGACAAAGTAATCCCAGCTTTTGGGCTCCAAGCCCTGATTAACGTGTAATTCCATATCCTTATTATACGCGATGGATTTTCTTATCTGTTTTGGTCATTCCAACCTACTTTTTGTCATTCCGGACTTGATCCGGAATCTAGGCCTTTTCTTCCCGTCATCCTGAACTTGTTTCAGGATCTCTAGAAATCATTTTTATGTTACCTTTCCAGAAAGGTAACGCCAAAGCTCCGGGCAGTCGTTTTTGCTGCGGTTCTAATAAAATATGGCTTTCCGTTCTCGCCGGTATAACCGGCTTCACAGCGCCAATTTTATTGAACCGTAACGCTCAAACTCCAATGCCCGGGTTGCAGACAAAAAATACATCCCT
>Ga0172379_10002082_pt1 | contig 36900 bp, 33 predicted proteins | sample GrowelOW334metaG_FD_119756 | JGI IMG/M metagenome (GOLD analysis project Ga0172379, IMG submission 119756) | Groundwater microbial communities from an aquifer near a municipal landfill in Southern Ontario, Canada - Groundwater well OW334 metaG | ecosystem: Environmental > Aquatic > Deep... | reverse complement strand
CCGTTTTCAGGTTCTTCCAGACAAATGAGGCGACTACCAGAGCTGTCTTCTTCTATAATGGCTAATCCTAAAAAGCGCAAAGTCCCATCTGATAAGGATTGAGCGGGTAAAGTAAGTCCATCTTTAAACTTAATTTGAAGCGTTAATAAATCTCTTTTTTCATCCTTATCAATTGAGATTTCATTCACATCTTCAACTAATTCTTTCAATTTATTTGTAAGTGTCTGATAGACATCTTTGTCCTTTTTCTCTGAATGCAGTCTAAATAAGGTGGCAGGTAAATTAAGACCATTCGCTTTTATTTCGGCATTTTTTACTTCAAAGATAGAATTGGGTTGTCGTAAAGCGCTTGGTTCAAATTGCAGCATCATCCAGTTACGCATTTCCTGTCGGGCTAAAAAAGCTGTTGGCGATTCGGCTGTTACAGTTGACAACAATGTTCTTGGCATTTTATCAGCGATAAACTCGGTTGTTCTACCTTTACTCCCATCTTGGTGTAGCTTTATTTTTCCATCTACATAAGAAATAAATGGGTTTTTGGTCGATCGTCTACCTCTTAACACGGAGTTTAACCATTCACTGCTTTTATCGAAATGTATATTGCTTCTTGTATCTCTAAGTGTTCTCGGCAATAATTCTTCTTTAATAATCTCGATGGGTTCTTTAGTGCTTGATTCATCATTCAATTTAAGCTCCAATTTATATCTCAAACTGGTAATGGTTGCTTCGGCTGTTTGTCCTAAATCATCGATGCCTTTTGAGGGAATTAACATATCAATTTCAAAAGAAATCTCAGATATAAAATCGGAACCACTTCTGTAAAATATATCACGAATATTGGAGTGTTTCTGATTTTCGCTTCTTACAGATTTTGCCGCTTCTATAATTGTTTTGTCAGCAAGTCTTGACAAGAAAGAAAGTGCGTCAAAGAAATTAGATTTCCCTATTGCATTGGCTCCGGCAATACAAGTGAACGGTCCTAAGTACAGTTCACTTTGGACCAAACTTTTAAAACCATTTATTTTAATTCGCGTTATCATGATAATTATCCTCTCTATCTTTAAAATCTTGTTATATCTCGCGGTATTTTCTTAAAAATGATATGATTCTTAGTCATGTATTCTTTGGTAAGCAAACAGTTGTCTGCATAAATCACATACTGCTCCGCTTTGGTTTTCAAGGTTGCCAAAAATTCATGGTTCAGTGTTGTTACTTTTTCGGGTGCGTAATAAAAGTAATAGGCTGTGTCGTTATGCTTGCCCAAAAACGAATCATGGTCATCAGGCAAATTAGATAAATCATACTTCAGCCTTTGTTTTGTTTCGGTGTAAAAAACATATTGACGAATTTTCTGAATACCAACCAACTCATTTAAAACACCTTCGTCAGAGAATATCGGTTGGCCTAATTCATAGAAGTCAAAATTGCTTCCATCGTCGATAGCTTTACTAGAACCATTCATTATCCGTTTTATTCTTTCAGCCGTCAGGTCTTCTGCATAAGATTCCATCTCCGCGAGAATAAACTTTCTATTTCCACCATCTTGGTTATTTAAGTTTATAACTGCGTGAGCAGTACTTCCCGATCCTGCAAAAGAATCCAAAATTATCGAATCCTTTTTTGTAACAAGCTCTAATAATGTTTGGATTAAGATTGGAGGTTTTGGAAAAGTAAATTTTGTTTCTGGCATTAAGGCTTTTAGTTCTGAGGTACCTTGTTGTGTGTATATTCCCTCGATTATCGAATATAACTTACGTCCTCTCTCCACACCACCTATTGATTTTAAATATTGCTTGTAATTGACTGACCATTTGCCTTTTTTCTTTTCAATTACTAAATCATTATTTTGTAATGCAGTTACAACCCTCTCCTTTGACCATTGCCACTGCTTTGTGGGCCAAATATCCTCTCCTTCAAATGTTATTGGATAACGCAAATTTGGACGATCATCCATACTGGTCGTTGCGAGTGGTTGTAACCTATAAGGTCCGCGATCATTTATTTTATCATCCTGAAATTTATAATATTTCAATATTGATTCATCATGAGCTAAGGTAAGTTCACTAATAGCCTCTATATTTTTCGCATAAAAGAAAATGTATTCATGCAGGTTAACTAAATGTTTTGATTTAGCCCCTCCACCATAACTTTTTTTCCAAACAATTGTTTCAATACAGTTTTTTCTTCCAAATATCTCTTCTAATATTAGACTTAAGTAATTGAATTCAAAATTGTCTATTGATATGAAAATCAATCCATCATCTGCAAGTAGTTTATGCAATAGCTTTAACCTTGGGTACATCATACACAGCCATTTGTCGTGACGGCTTAGGTCTTCGCCCTCTTTGCCAACAACAGAATTAAGCCACTTTTTAAATTTCGGGTCGTTTACATTATCATTATATACCCAGCCTTCATTGCCCGTATTGTATGGCGGATCTATGTAGATGCAATTTATTCTTCCTTCGTATTCAGGTAATAATGCCTTCAGCGCTTCGAGGTTGTCGCCATGGATAATTTTATTTCCGCTATTGGTTTCTTTGTCAGACTGTTTCCCATTGTCAAAGCCGTAGGAGTGTTCCAATACTTTAAACGGAACATCCAAATGATGATTAATAACCTTCTCTTTTCCTATCCAATGTAAGGTGGGCATAAATTAATTTCAGGTTTAGCTATTTAAAAACTTAAAGGTACAATTTCCATTGGAGCTTTGGCAAGATCATCACTTTTTTATGCAATTGATGCACATATGCCCCACTTTTTCAGGTTGGACCAAACTCAATCCTCAGGTTCCGGAGCCTTCACCGTCCGCTTTGTTGATTTTGCTGTAAAACGCTTTCGCCATCGTTTTACCCCTGAATTTGGCCCGATCGGCGACCATCCCTTCAAAGAGCTCATCCACGGTAGTACACCACACCTCTAACCAGTGGTCGAAATGTTCTTTTTTTATCTGCATGTTGAAATGCAGCGGTACCGGGTTCCCAAAATAGTCGGGACGCCGGAGCAGTACCGTGTGCCAGAAGCGGTAAAGTTTTTTGTGGTGGGCATCCCATTTCCCTTCCAGCCGGTCGTTGAAAAAATGACCGATCTTCCCGTCTTCCCTGACTTTGGCGTAAAATGCATCCACCAGCCGGTGAACGTCTTTCAGTGTGGTTATGTCTTGGGCCATGCACATACTTTTTGGTACTCAAAAATCGTAAAAAAAATCACACGAAGCTTTGATAATTTATGGTGGACATTGATCTTAACAAATACCCGCCACTTATTGAGAATGAATCTTTTTAGCACTACCTATCTAGATATTTAGATGAAAAGCGATAATTTTGGGCGAAATCAAATTATTAACAGAGTTTATGAAACCATCAAGGAGTTTTTATAACTGGATGAGCCTTACCGGATTTGTTATCGCGGCCAACAGTTTGCTTGTGATACTTGTTCTATTCCTTTTCTCACTTTTTTCTGCCCAGAGTAACACCTATCTGGGGTTATACATTTACATTATTGTGCCAATGTTTTTGGTCATTGGCTTGTTGCTGATCCCATTGGGAATCATTCTTCGTATCCGTAAAAAAGAGACTTCACCCGAAGATCCGGGCGCATGGCCGGTATGGAACCTGAACGACCCAAAATTTCGTTCCGGGTTTATTACCATCTCTGTCATCACAGTAATTCTGTTGTTGATTTCGGCTATGGGAAGTTATAAGGCATTTCAATATACCGAATCCGTTGAGTTCTGCGGAAAACTCTGTCACCAGGTGATGGAACCCGAATATGTCTCTTACCAGCACTCTCCACATGCCCGTGTTGCCTGTGTGGAATGCCACGTGGGCGAAGGAGCCGACTGGTATATAAAGTCAAAATTATCAGGCCTTTATCAGGTCTATTCTGTTACCTTCAAAAAGTATTCCCGTCCGATTGAAACGCCATTGCACAATTTGAGGCCGGCCCGCGAAACCTGCGAACGTTGCCACTGGCCAGAGAAATTCTATTCCAGAAAGCTGATCAACATTCGCTCCTACCTGACAGACTCGGCTAGTACCGAATGGAACAACTCCCTGATGATGAAAATTGGTCCTGAATACAGCGCCCAGGGGTTGACAGAGGGAATTCACTGGCACATCAACAAGAATTTCAAGATCGAATATGTCTCAACAACAAAGGATAGGGAGAGTATTCCATGGGTAAAAATGACCAATTTGAAGACCGGCGAAGTAAAGACCTTCATGGACAGCGACAATCCTGTCACAAAGGCAACCCTCGATTCGATTCCTGCCAGGACCATGGACTGCATGGATTGTCACAACAGGCCTTCCCATCTTTACAACTCACCGACCTTCTATATCAACAACGCCATGGTAGCCGGAAAGATTCCTAAGGATCTTCCCTATATCAAAAAGGCAGCCATGGAGGCATTGAAAACTTCTTACACCAGCATGGATTCAGCCATGAATATGATCAATCAGACAATTGTTGATTTTTATAAAGGAAATCATGCGGATGTATATACCAAAGAGTCAAAGAGAATTACCGATGCCATTGCCGCCATTCAGGCAGAATATAAAAACAATGCTTTCCCCTTCATGAAGGCGGACGCCACCCGTTACCTGAACCACATTGGCCACCTCGAATCGGACGGGTGTTTCAGGTGTCACTCTGATCGACATAAAACTGAAAAAGGAGAGACAATTTCGCGCGACTGTAACCTTTGTCATGTGATTGTTAACCAGGGCCCCACGGGTAATGTAACCAATAGTTCTGTCGATAAGGCGCTTGAATTCGTCCATCCTATCGAAATAAGAGGGGCCTGGAAAACCTCGTTCTGTTCAGAGTGCCACAAGGTTCTGTATGAATAGGAGTTATAAGTTATGAGTTATGAGTTATAAATCACTTCCATAACTCATAACTTATAACTCATAACTGTCTTATATTTGCAGGAATGAAGGTATTGTTGACGGGTAGTACCGGCTATATTGGCAAGAGGTTGCTTCAGAATCTTACTGATAACGGGCACGATGTTACCTGCTTTGTCCGAAGCATGGAGCGGCTGATCGTGCCACGCCAGGCGCATTCTAAAGTGGAAGGTCAAGAGATCGATTTGCTGAAACCAATACCTGAACACCTTCATTCCCTGGATATTGATGTTGCATTCTACCTGGTCCATTCCATGTCATCCTCTATCGGTTTATTTATGCAAGAGGAGGCTTTGTCGGCCAAAAACTTTGCCAACTTTATCAGCAAGACCAACTGCAAACAGGTTATTTACCTGAGTGGTATCTCAAATTCCGAAAAGCTCTCCAGACACCTTCAGTCCAGAAAAGATGTTGAAGAGCTGCTGAGGATGTCGGGCAAACACCTTACAGTACTTCGGGCAGGGATCATCGTTGGTAGTGGCAGTGCATCTTTCGAAATTATCCGCGACCTGATGGAAGTTTTGCCGGTTGTGCTTGCTCCTGCCTGGGTAAAAACACTCTGTCAGCCGCTTGGTGTAGCCGATGTACTGAAATACCTCACTGGATGCATGCTCAACGATAAGACCTTTGATGACATTTTTGACATCGGGGGACCTGAAATCTTGTCTTACAAACAGATGCTTTTGCAATATGCCGAGGTACGCGGGCTTAAAAGGTGGATTGGGGTAGCTCCTTTCTTCAGCCCCAGGATGTCCTCCTACTGGCTCTATTTTGTCACCTCCACCTCCTATTACCTTGCCGCCAACCTGGTCGACAGCATGAAGGTCGAAGTGGTGTGCAAAGACAACAGGCTCCAGCAAATGTTGGCCATTCAACCCTTAACCTACCGGGAAGCCTGCAGAAGGGCCCTGGAACGTATCAATCTCGATACCGTTGCCTCCAGTTGGACCGATGCGATGTCCATGACCAAGAGTAACCAGCTTTTTGAATACCTCGATGTTCCCAGATATGGGATCCTTCACGATAGGAGAAGCTTGAAAATCAAGGGTGATCCCGATAAAATTCTGGAGAAAGTCTTCTCCATTGGGGGAGAGACCGGGTGGTACTTTGCCAACTGGATCTGGAATATTCGCGGAGTGATCGATAAAATGGTGGGCGGAGTCGGACTGCGCCGTGGGCGGAGGAATGCGACAGACCTTAATCCGGGCGATGCCCTCGATTTCTGGAGGGTATTGATTGCCGATCGCCCTAACAAACGGTTACTTCTCTTTGCCGAAATGAAGGTGCCGGGAGAGGCCTGGCTTGAATTCAGGATCGTATTGAGAGAGGATGGATTTTACCTGACCCAGACTGCCACTTTTATGCCAAAAGGATTGAGCGGGCGCATTTATTGGTGGGGACTCTTACCCATTCACCTGGTAATGTTTCAGCAAATGATCCGGGCCATCGTGCACGAATGAGGGGTGAAGGTGGTATCCGACATTTTTCTACCTTTGTGCAATGGATACACTGGAATCAGCTTTCAAAATAGACATGCATAATCCCTGGCTGGTAATCCCGGCCATTTTGTTTGGATTGCTGATCACCTATTTTTTTATCAAATTCTTTACTGTCTTCTTTCAGTTTATTCAGGCCAAAGGATGTCTGACGGTGCTGCTCATTACGCTGGTCGGATTGCCCGGTATTGTTGCGATTACCCTTTTATCTGGCTATACAGTGGTCGCCTCCATTCTGATTCTCTTCGCGGTGATTGGGGTCATCACCGGTTACATCGCCCGTGATTCGGAGGAAAACGTAGGGAAATTCGGTAATTTCATCATGATTGTATCGATCATTACCCTGCTGTTGGCCTTGTTTCTTGTTAGGTTCGCTTAGTTACATCTATCTTGAGAGGCGCTCCCCGTCAGTCTATCAGGAGGCGTCATCTACTCGATTGTGGCTCGGTTTTTTAGAAATATGTATTTACTGCAAATTCAAATTGATTAATAAAAATCTCTTTAAATCTTGAAATATTGTTTTGCTCATAAAATAGCAACATTGCTTTTTTATAATCAACCGAGTCCACAGTCCTAAATGAGATTGGGCAATGTTTATAATTCATTAAAATTGCATTGCTTACAATCCTTGCAGTTCGTTTATTCCCATCCATAAATGGTTGAATGTATGAGATTAACACCAAAGTCAACAATGTCTTTTCAAATACATTTTCTTTTTTATTGACAATTTCACACGTTTTATTGAGTACTTCAAGAATCTGAAATTCATTATCCAATGGACGATAGTTTGTTCCTGAAATGCCGACCCTTCTTTTTCTTAAATTTTTATCAATACCTAATTCCTTTATTAAAATACTATGAATATCCTCAATCTTTGATACGGAGAGTGGTATCAAATAATCCGAATTCTCTACTATAAAATCTATTGCATCTTTATGATTTAGAAGCATTATCGCTTCTTCTTTTGTTTTTCCTGCTGCTGTTTCTTTTTCTCTCAGTAATCGTTCCGTTTCAAGTAATGAATAGGTATTCCCCTCAATTTGTGATGATTTCCAACTTAAATCAATCGCTAGTCTTTCAAGTTCGTTCTTATATTCTACTTCAGTAAGTTGACTTATATTGTTTGCGAATTTATTTTGAAGATTTGATAGTTTAAGTAATTCTCTTTCATTCAAAATATCGTTTTCTGTTAAAATTTCAAATACCCCAAAATTGAAATCAGCTTTTATTGTTCGTTCGTCAATTTCCTTTTGGTAGTATTTGTCAATATCTATTGATTGCAGTAACTCAAAAGCAGATGAAACAAAATATTTAGTGCCTTTACCCTGTCCTTTTGCAAACAATAATTTATCTGAGGATAATTGAGCTAAACTTCTTTTAACCGTGGCATAGCTAATACCTGATGTTAAATTATCATAGATTTCTTTTGAAGAACTACCAGGTTTATGCTGTAAAAAGTTTAATATTTCTAGCTCTCTTGTGTTCAGCATGATTTCAATTTTAGCTCATAAAAATAACAAATATAGCTCAAATAGTTATCAAGTTGAGCTGCATTTGATTTTAAAATGAGCCACAACGGTTGAGTGCATGAGCTGTAGCGGATTCGGACGGAAGTCGGAATCCACTGTTGCGAAGACGCAAGCGGGGAGAGAAGCCCAACCTTAAAAAATCAGCCGACATTGCTTATACACTGGGTTGCACTCGTTTCTTTATCTTTTTTATCCGAAATTAATCATAATTGGAACATGATCACTTAATTGAATCCAATCATTATAATCCCCTATTTTAATGCTGTAACCTTGTTGCATTAAGTTGTCTGATGCAAAGCAGTAATCAATGTGATAAGGTTTATCAATTTTTCGATGTAAAAATAATGTAGGTTTTGTCTCCTCACCTTGATTTTCTCCATACTGCAAATGATAAAGACTATGAATATTTTTTGAATCCAGATAATTAACAACGTCCGTATGACTTGCAATACGACTAGCATAATCCCAAATTTTATTACTATTGAAATCACCAATTAACAAAGCTGAATCATTAAGTAGGTCTGAGAAATAATTAATCCCAAGCCAGACTTGAGCAATATATCTCTCATGCCAGTGATCTTTGCTATCCATTGCCCAAATAGCAAATAGATTAAATTGCATTTTTCCTTTAATCTCTTATGGAATCACATATTTGAATCTTGTCGAGTATTCAATTAAATTAAGTTTATAATCAGAGTATGAAAAAATTCCAATTCCCTTATTTTCATTTTGTCCAAACCACATAAAATCATTTGGTATTGGAGTCAATTTTCCAAATTTCAATTTTTCTTCATTTTCGCATTCTGGAACAATCAAGATATCTGGATTGTATTTTAAAATCTCAGCATTCTTTTTACGAAAAGCCATATTACAATTCCATTCAATAATTCTCATGAGTAGTAGGTCTGTGTCGAAATGAGTGCAACTCGTTTATATGCGCAATCCTTCCCAATTGCATGTATTTTGATTGTAAAGCAGGCAGGTCCAATGCGTATTGTCGGTACAATAAATCTACATAATAATATTGAAAGTCAAGTACCTCTGTTCATTTTTTTTACTTGCTCAACACTTGAAGCAGTTCCTTTACTGCCATATCCGGTGTATCGCACTCGCCCAGCAACTGGATAAACTTACTACCCACGATGGCGCCATTGGTGTGAGCCGAAGCGGTTTCCAGGGTCTCTGTGTTGCTGATGCCAAATCCTACCAAAAGCGGATTGCGCAGCTTCATTTTGGAAACCCTGGTGAAATAAGCCTGTTTGGAATCATCAAAAGCCTGCTGCGCACCGGTTGTGGAAGCACTGGATACCAAATAGATGAAACCTTCCGTCTGTTCGTCGATCAGTCGTATCCTGGTCTCTTCAGTCTCGGGAGTGATCAGCATGATCATCTTCAGATCGTGCCGTACGGCGATTGACTTGTAGTTGGCCAGGTAGTCGGCAAAAGGGAGATCTGGGATGATCATGCCGTCGATGCCCACCTCCGAACATGATCTGCAGAATTTTTCGAAGCCATACTGCATAATCGGGTTAAGGTAACCCATCATCACCAGGGGCATTTGTACTGTTTTGCGAACCTCTTTCAACTGGTCGAATAGCAAACTGAGCGACATCCCGTTGTGCAGTGCCTCGCCGGCAGATTGCTGGATCACCGGACCATCGGCCATCGGATCGGAAAAGGGGATTCCCACCTCGGCCATGTCGATGCCATTTTGCTGGAGAGCCATCAGGATGGGAAGCGTATCCTCCAGTTTGGGGTAACCTGCTGTGAAATAGACGGAAAGGGTCTTGTGCTGCTGGTTCTCGAAAAGTTGGGTAAGACGGTTCATTGCTTGTTCTGTTTGAGTTGTTGTACGAATTCTTTGAGTAATGGGATATTTTTCATTCCGGGCGCTTTCTCGAAGCGGCTGTTCAGGTCCACTCCGGCGCAAAGTTTGTGTTTAAACCGGCTCAGCGCTTCCAGGCTGTCAGGGGCAATCCCGCCGCTGAGCAGAAACTCCGTAAACCCTTTGTATTGCTGGAGGATGTTCCAGTCGAAAGCTTCGCCTGAACCTCCATAATCGGATGTTTTGGTGTCGAAAAGGAAGTAGTCGCAGAGTCCTTCATACCCTGAAACTTGCTCAAGATCTTCTGCGTTTTGAATGGAAAATGCCTTGATAATTTTGACCTTCTCCGGTAGTTGCTGGCGGAGTGAAATAAGGTATTCTGGTGTTTCAATTCCATGAAGCTGGATATAATCAAGATGGTAATCCATGCATTTTGCTGCCACTTCGTCAGGAGTTGGGTTCACAAAGACGCCTATGACCTTCACGGTAGTAAGCGAGGCGACCGAAAGGGCTGTTTCCGTCGAATCGACATACCTTGGCGACCGGTCGTAAAAGATCAACCCGATCAGGTCGACACCTGAGATGGATGCAACCTGTTCGATGTTGCCGGGTTCCCTCATTCCGCAAACTTTAATCAGCATGGCTAATTCCTTTTATAAATTTTGTCAGGGTCGCACCTGGGGTTCCACCCCGCATAAAGGTCTCGCCGATCAGAAAGCCACGAAAGCCCTCTGCCCGAAGTGCAGAAACGGTGGAGGGTTCCGATATGCCGCTCTCTGAGACAAGCAAAACATTGCTGTCCAGTTGCCGGAGCCTTTCTGCCAGCCGATAGGAATGGCCGAGCGAGGTTTCGAAGGTACCCAGATTGCGGTTGTTGATTCCCAGCATATCGACGCATTCGTTGAGATGCCCCAATTCTTTTTCATTGTGAATTTCGAGAAGTACTTCCAGGTTCATGGAATGCGCTTCTTTAGCCAGTTCAGAACATTCCACCGGTGTAAGTACAGCGGCAATAAGCAGAACGGCATCGGCTCCTGCTACCCGTGCTTCTGCCAGCTGGTAAGGGTCGATGATGAACTCTTTCCGCAGCAAAGGGAGTGAAACCAGTTGCCGGGCTTGGCGGAGATCCTCCAGCGACCCACCAAAGAAGTGCTCATCGGTCAGGATGGAGCAGGTAGAGGCCCCGGCCGCTTCGTATGCTGGGACCACTTCTGTTACTTCGGCATCGGGGAAGATCCACCCTTTGGATGGCGATCTGCGCTTGAATTCAGCGATAATCCCGGTAGGGGAGGAGGCAAGTGCCATGCGCATCGATTTGGTGGCCCTGAGTGTCGGCAGGGCAAGTTGTTGCGCAAGCTTCTCAGGTGGAACAAGCTGTTTCTGCTTTTCCACTTCGATGCGTTTGTGGGCGATGATTTCCTGCAAAATGTCTTTCATGATTTGTATTTTTTTAAGAACCTACACAGAGTTTCACAGAGGAACCACAGAGTTACACAGAGGAAAAATAATTCTTTCTAACTCTGTGGTTCTCTGTGATTCCTCTGTGAGGCTCTGGTGCGCCACGAGGCGTGCGTCAAATATAATTAAATACCTATTAGGATGAAAGAACCTTACGGCCCAATTTGCCATTCAGGCTGAAGTTCACCTGACACATTGCAAGGAAACGAACAATGTGAAGCACAGGTGTTACGGTACGGTAAGCTGCACTAGTCAGGCTTCGTTACACAAGGTGGTATCGGTCAATCTTCCAGAGATGATGAAACCTGCCATGCTGACTGAACCAATGGCATTTTGTAAGTCAGCAGATACCCGGAGTAATATGGTGTTGCGTGCAGTACGCAGGTAGCGCATGAACGTGGGAGACCCTAACATGACAGGGGGAGTTCACCTGTTGATGAGGGAGTCGGATATGCCCGTAGTAGTGAAGATAACCGAAAAGGTAAAAGCGGAAGGAGCGAAGGGGCATTACTATAAACAAAGTTTCAAAGAGTGTTAAACGGACAGAATTGATAGAGATGTATCAGGAAAGAGCAGAAGCAGAGGTACAAGGTGAGCTGTTCAAAAGACGGCGCGGTGAAATACCGGATGCTGAAAGAGTTTTAACATTGCAAGAGAAACTATATCAAAAAGCCAAGCAAGAGCGGGGATATAAGTTTTATGTACTTTATGATAAGATGTTTATACCGTATATGCTACGAGAGGCATGGCAGCAAGTCAAGAGCAATGACGGAAGTCCGGGCGTTGACAAGGTGTCAATATCAGATGTAGAGCAATACGGGGTAAGGGCTTATCTTACCGAACTGGGAGAAGAGCTGCGCAAGCAGACCTATCAGCCAGGGGCGGTAAAACGTGTTATGATCGATAAAGAGAACGGAGGGGAGCGCCCGTTGGGCATACCCACGGTAAAGGATCGAATAGCACAGACAGTATGTAAGATGATATTGGAGCCAATTTTTGAGGCAGACTTTGCGGATAGTTCTTATGGTTTTCGCCCCGGGCGCAGTGCAAAGGATGCGATGATAGCCATTAAAGAGAACTTGAAACAGGGCAAGACAGAGGTTTATGATGCTGATTTGAGTAAGTACTTTGACACGATACCACACGATAAACTTCAAATTGTATTGAAGCAACGGGTTACCGATCCAAGGATATTAAAGCTGATCAACAAATGGTTGAAGGCTCCGATCTATGAGGACGGTCAATTCAAGAGTGGTAAAGGTGGCACTGGAACGCCACAAGGAGGCGTAATATCTCCTTTACTTGCCAATGTTTACCTGCACCTGATAGACAGGATTGTTAACAGTGCAAGTAGTTTGTTTGGAAAGTTAGGCATAGAAATAGTACGGTATGCAGATGATTTTGTGTTAATGGGAAGAACCGTGCCAACAGAAACAGTTGAAAAGCTCAAGAGCCTGCTGAGTCGAATGGGATTAAGCCTCAACGAGACAAAAACCCGTCAGATCAATGCAAGGAATGAGAGCTTTAATTTTCTCGGATTTACCATCAGATACGACAATGACATAAAGGGCAGAAGTAACAAATATTGGAACATCATGCCAAGTCAGAAGTCGGAGAAGAAAATCCGTGGGAAAGTTGGGGATTACCTTAAAACACATGGACACTACAAAGCTAAAGATGTTGCGGCAGGGCTAAATACGATTGTGCGGGGATGGCTTAACTACTTCGAAATTAAAGGAGTTAGTTATCCTGCGATGAGCAAGCGTAGACTTCGTTTGTATCTGAGCAACAGTCTATACAGGTACTATAATCGCAAGAGTCAAAGGAAGTGCAGGCTTTATGGACAAAAAGCCTTAGAGGTTTTGGTCTCCAAATATGGATTGATTGACCCCTCGAAATTTGCTATATCTTTGGTTCACTAGTGAATGCTTGCGAAGAAGTTTATAGGAAAGCCGTATGCGGGAAAACCGCACGTACGGTTTGACGAGGGGGTAGGGAAGACAATTTTATCTTCCCTGCTCTACTCTACTGTAATATTTTTTAACGCGATCATCTCTATGAGTTGAGTTCCACAAATTTTACAAATTTTTCCTTTGCCCTGCCACTCACCAGCGATTCCCTTGCTTCGTCGATGCAGTAAGCAATGCTTTTTTCAGGACAGAGTACCCGTATTGCGAAAGCTGCATTAGCCAGAACGCAGTTGGTCTGTTGTGCCGTTGCCATGCCATTCAGCACCTTGTCAAAGATGGTAGACGACTCTTCTACAGTATCGCCGCCAAAAAGATCTGCCTCCAAATTACGGGTAAAACCAATCTCTTCGGGGGTATAAATATGCTCGTTCCGGTTGGAAATAACTTTGAATGAATCTGTCAGCGATATCTCATCATAACCATCCAGACTGTGCACCACCGCGAAACGGTTGCCGCTCTGTTGAAAGGAGTAACTATAGAGACGAAGCAATGGCAGATTGAAAACACCAAGCAGCTGATTTTTGGGCTTCGCAGGATTGACCAGTGGTCCCAGCATGTTGAAGAAATTGCGTACTCCCAGGCTTTTTCTTACTCCTGCTACTGCTTTCAAAGCCGGATTGAAAATTGGGGCATGCAGGTAAGCCATATTCGATTCGTCGATAGATCGTTTCAGGCGGTCGTGATCTGTTGAGAATTTGACGCCGTGATACTCCATCACATTCGAAGCCCCGCTCACGGAAGTAGCGCCGTAGTTGCCATGTTTGGCCACTTTGTATCCGGCGCCTGCCACCACAAAACAGGAGGCAGTGGAGACGTTGAAGGTGTTTTTGCCATCGCCGCCCGTACCCACGATATCGATCGGATCGAACTCATTCAGGTCGACTTTCACCCGCATCTCCAACAGTGCGTCCTGAAATCCTGATAATTCTTCGATCGAGATGCTCCGCATCAGAAAGACGGTGATCAGTGAGGCGATCTGTGCTTCCGTATATTTTCCTGCCACCATATTTTGCAGGATCTCCCTGGCCTCGTCGCGGCCCAGGAACTGGTGCTCAAAAAGTCGGTATAATATCTGTTTCATAACTTGTCTATCAAAAAGGATAAAGTAAAAAGGATAAAGGATAAAGTAAAGAACGCTCGAATCTTGATTTTCCTAAACTCATAACTCATATCTCATATCTCATAACTCATAACTCATATCTCATAACTCATAACTCATATCTCATAACTCATATCTCATGACTCTTCTTCCAGCCAGTTTTTCATGATTGTTGCGCCCTCCGGTGTCAGCACCGATTCGGGATGGAACTGGACGCCGCGTACATCGTAGGTTTTGTGTCGCAAGGCCATAATTTCGCCAGAATCATCGAGAGCGGTTACCTCCAGTACTTGGGGGAAGCCCGCTGGACTTACTGCCCAGGAGTGGTAACGTCCGGCCTCGAAGGAGCTTCCAAGGCCGCCGAACAGGAGATCATCTTTGGTTACATTGATCTGTGATGCCACTCCGTGATGCACATCTTTGAGGTTGATCAGTGTCGCGCCAAACACCTCTCCGATGGCCTGATGGCCCAGGCAAACGCCAAGAATGCTTTTGGTGGGGGCAAAATGGCGGACAATTTCAAGCAATAATCCAGCTTCGGAAGGTATTCCGGGTCCGGGACTCAGCAGGATTTTGTTGTAGGACTCCACCTCCTCGATTGTGATTTGATCATTTCGGCGTACATCCACCTCATAACCCAATGAGGTGATCAGGTGCACCAGGTTATAGGTGAAGGAATCGTAGTTATCTATCAAAAGTATCTTTTTCATAGTACTAATTTTTCAGTGTTTTGGCGATGTCAATCGCCCTTTTCAATGCGCCCAGCTTGTTGTTGACCTCTTGAAGTTCGCTCTCGTCGTTGCTCTTGGCCACGATACCTGCGCCAGCCTGGTAAAAGAGGTTATTTCCACGGCTCACGAAGGTACGGATGGTGATTGCCTGGTTGAGGGCGCCATTGAATCCGATGAAACCAATACAACCGCCATAAGCTCCCCGGTTGTGGGTCTCAATTTCCGAGATTAGTTGCATGGCCCTCACTTTAGGGGCGCCACTGAGGGTTCCTGCCGGGAAGGTGTCTGCAAATGTTTTGATAGGATTGCTTTCTGGGAGGATGGTTCCGCTCACGCGGGAAACGAGGTGAATGACATGGGAGTAGTAGTGCACCTGTTTGTAGAAATTGATCCCCACATCGTTGCAGTTGCGGCTCAGATCGTTGCGGGCCAAGTCGACCAGCATCACATGTTCGGCATTCTCTTTTGGATCCTGCAAGAGGGTATCACTGAGCACTTTATCTTGAATTATGTCGCCACTTCGGCGCACGGTGCCGGCAATAGGATCAATGGTAGCCTTTCCACCGGTAATTTTACAGTGGGTTTCCGGCGATGAGCCAAAGATCCTGAATCCGCCAAAATCGAAATAGAAAAGGTAGGGCGAGGGGTTCACACTTCGCAGCGCCCTGTAGACCTTGAAGTCGTCGCCCAGAAAGGGTTGTTCGAACCTTCTTGACAAAACCACCTGGAAAACATCCCCGCGAAGACAGTGGGAGATCCCTTTGCGCACCATATCGCGGTATTTTTCGTCAGTAATCGGGGAGCGCTCCTCTCCATTGAGGGTAAAATCATAGGAGGCGTAGTTACGATTGGCAATGAGCGTCTCCAGCCCCTCCAGGTTCGGTGATTGGTCTGGTCCGGTCAGTTCGATCAGTGTCAGTTCGTCCTTGTAATGGTTGAACACCAGGATGTATTTGTAGAGAATGTAAAGCAGGTCGGGGGCGTCATTTTCAGTCTGATGACTCTCGATGACCGCTATTTTTTCGAGGTACCTAACCGCATCAAATGCGGTGTAACCAAAAACACCGCACACATCGGCATGCTCCCCTGTTACCTCAAATTTTGACATGAAGCCGTTGAGCGCTTCAGCCACATCGTAAGTACCACCCAAGGGTTGCTCCAAAACAGTGCCGTCCGGGAACTGGGAAGTGCAAACGCCACTGTTGATCCCGACCCTGGCAATGGGTTGCAGGGCAATGAATGAGAGGCTATTTTCATTTGCGCTGAAGTCAGAACTTTCGAGCAGTACCGATTCAGGGTAGACATCCCGTACCTTCAGGTAGATGCTGACCGGTGTATGCAGATCACCGAGTACCTGCTTGCTGCAGGCCGTGTAGGAGAAGATTTTTTGAGTATTCATGGGTCTTTTAATTATGTGCAATTTTATAATTGAGTAGCAAGGAGGGGGAGAGGGGGCGAGTGGGAGATGGGGAGAACGCCGTTTTTTGAACTTTTCTGACCATCCGATAAACTCAGGGAGCATTATTTGAGAGTTCCATTCGCCCCCTCTCCCTATCTCCCCTTCTTTTATTTCTCCATTTCCTTGATGTAAGTATCCATATCCTTATCGCCTCGTCCCGACAAAGTGAGTACCACCACATCGGTAGGTTTGAAATCCACTTTGGAGAGGGCGCCGAGGGCATGGGCAGATTCGAGGGCAGGGATAATACCTTCGAGACGGGTCAGTTCAAAGGCGGCCGCCAGGGCTTCGTCGTCATTAACCGCCAGTATGGTTGCCCGTTTTGTGGCAGCAAGGTTTGCATGCATCGGACCGATACCTGGATAGTCGAGACCGGCGGAGATAGAGTAGGGCTCTTCGATCTGCCCATCCCCGCTCTGCATCACGAGCGATTTGGTGCCATGAAGAATGCCAACCTTGCCAAGTTGAATGGTGGCTGCGCTCTGGCCGGATTCGATGCCGAGTCCGCCGGCTTCGGCCAGCACAATTTTTACCCGCTCATCGTCGAGGTGGTGGTAGATGGTGCCTGCGGCATTGCTGCCACCCCCAACGCAAGCGATAAGGTAGTCGGGATAATCGCGTCCCTCTTTGGGCAGCAACTGCTTTTTGATCTCCTCGCCAATAACCGACTGCAATCGTGCAACCATGTCGGGATAGGGATGTGGACCGACGGTCGAGCCGATGATGTAATAAGTATCCGAAGGGTTGCAGCACCAGTCGCGGATCGCTTCATTGGTGGCATCTTTCAATGTCATGTTGCCTGAGGTAACCGGTCGCACCTCGGCACCCAGCATCTTCATCTTTTGCACGTTGACATGCTGACGGGCCACATCGGTCTTGCCCATGTATACGATGCACTCCATGTTCATCAGGGCGCAGACTGTGGCAGTGGCAACCCCATGCTGACCTGCGCCAGTCTCGGCGATGATGCGGGTTTTACCCATTTTGCGGGCCAAAAGTATCTGCCCGATGGTATTGTTGATTTTATGGGCACCCGTATGGTTCAGATCTTCACGTTTAAGGTAGATGCTGCATCCATATTTTTCGCTGAGCCGTTTGGCCAGGTACAAGGGAGAAGGACGACCGACATAGTCTTGCAACAATTGGTCGAACTCCTTTTTGAATTCTTCACTCTCGATGACCTGCAAATAGGTGTTTTGTAACTCCGTTACGCATCGGTGAAGGATTTCAGGAATGTATGCCCCTCCGAATTCCCCGTAATAACCGTTTTTGTCTGCCTGGTAGTTGTTCATATTGCTCTTATTTTTTTATTTTCTATTTTTCAAATCAAAATTTTCAGATCCTCCACCCTTCCGTCCGATCCCATCAAATCTCTCTATTCAGCATGCTACCGCGGACGGCTCTCGATTATCATTTCCTAACCCCGGGTTACGCTGCGCTCCACCCGGGGCTACCAACATTTCGCCGCTCCGCGGCTCAGCTTCAGTATTTCAACTCATCATTACCTCACATCAACTCATCATCACATCCTCTCATCCTCTCATCTTCTCTGTTTCTCCGTTTCTCTGTTTCTCCGTTTCTCCGTTTCAAAATCTTCAGTTTTCCAGTCTCAACTAAAAAAAAAGACCCGCCGCAGGTGCGACAGGTCTCATATATAATCTTTTTCGGGTAAATACAAGCGTTGCTTCCTTACGACTTTTGAGGGTTATAAGCCAGCCACCACCAATATGTATTTGCCAAACGTGTCATCATTGTATAATTGTCTGCTGCAAAACTAGAAAAAAATATTAATAACCCTTCTTTTTTTGAAATAATTAATTGAAAACCTAAAATAAATTAAGGTTCATTCGGTTTTATATATAAAAATGTTTAACTTTCCCTGTTTTCCAATTTTGATACAATACAATTTTAAACTCAATTCTTATCGTTTATAGCTCATAAAAATTTTTCATATTCCGTGTAGCGTAGCGTATCCTATATCTCCCTAAATCCCTTAAATGAGACCTTGTTACTGCCTGATACTGCTGCTCTTCCTTGGAAGCTGTCTCTCTGTTTCCAAAGAGCAAAGAACGACTGTACAGCAATTTGCTGTCAATGCCGCCAATTTCTCCTCATTACCTGAAAAGTTATGGATGGAGCTTGCTGACATTCGTGAGCTCAGGGGAATTTATTATGCCAACTCCTTTACCAATTCAGAAATCCATCTAAACGAACTGAACGACATTGTTCAGGAACGATTACACAACGACAAAGTTCCCGACAGGATAAGGCCTGTATTCAAAATACTCGAGAACTATGCGAATGGATTGGTCAAGCTCACCAGCGATGCCTCCTCTACTGCCAACAGCAAACTATATGGGACTTTTGGCACACAATTGGAAACTTTGGTCGGAGATTACAATCAGGCGACAGAGGTCGGCAAGTTACCATCCGGTGTCGGTACGTTACTTGCCGAAACCCTTGGCAAAGGAACCGATGCGTACCTGTCGAACAGGCAATTAAAAGCACTGAAAAAATATGTGAATCAGGCTGATACATTGGTTTCCTCCCTTTGCATCGAGATGGAAAAGTATTTGTCGTCAGAGCTGCTTGTTCAACTTATTGACAATGAAGATACGGGTTTGGGCGAAAGCTTCAGGTACTATTTCACCAAACGAATACCGCCTTCCATCGAGAGCGAAATGGATTACATCAATCTGAAAAAGAGGATAGTTCAGCTAAAGGAGTTTCGGCGGCAGGCCATTGCCGCAGTAAAAAAACTCAGAATTGCCCATTTGGCACTTGAGGAGGCGCTCAATAAAACCAAAACAGTGAAAGAGATAGCCGCAAACCTGGAAAGTTTTTATGCAGATGTTGCAAAGCTTTATACAATGGTGGAAGAATTAAACAAAAAAAGTAAATAATGATAAAAATGGACAAAGAGATCACGTTGGATGAGATCAGGAAGGCTCAGTTTGATATTCTTGTTGAAATGACCGGTAAAAACTTAAGTCCTGAGGCCATGCAAAGTCTCGAAAAGACATCTCAGCATCTGAGAAATCTTGAAAGATTATTGGTTTCTTCATTTGAAAAGAGACTGATTGTAGCGCTGAAAAACGAAAGCATGGCGCTAAATGCGTTGACTGAAGAGATGAACAGAACGTCGGAACAGCTTTCTGAACTTACCGTCACGCTTCGAAAAATTGTTAAAATTACGGGTCAGATTATCGATATTTTGGAACTCGTCAAGTAAGGTTCAAATTTTTTCCATTCATTTGCAAACTTAAGAACAGGTCAGACGTAGTATTCCGCAAGACTTTGTTTTAATTAAATTTGTAAATGTGAAAATTTTATCCCGTATAAAACCAGGCGTTCCAAGGCGTCTCCTCCTTTTTATTGCAGCCGCTCTTTGGACTTTTGCCGGGGCTATGTTGATGTTCAAGGGATACAAGATGCTGGATACTACCACCCGGTTGATTTGGCTGAAGTTATTGGTAGCCCTGGCAGGTGGAATATTGTTCTACCTGAAGATGTTCTCTAAATTATCCATGAAACATACGCTCAGGATCCTTAAAATGAAAGAGGAATATCCGTGTGCCTTTTCGTTCTTTAATTTCAGGAGCTACATGGTGATGATCTTTATGATCACGATGGGAATTACCTTGCGGACTACAGGCTGGATACCATTTCCCTACCTGGCATTCCTTTACCTGATGATGTCAGTTCCATTGTTGCTCTCCTCCCTTCGGTTTTATTATACCGGGATTTATTATGGAAAGTTCCTTGTGGTATCCAATACGGAATGAATTTTCAAATGTCCATTTTCAATTACCTATTAACAACTACTATTTAGAATGAAGCCAAAAATTCTTGTTATTGCTGCTATTCCCCGGAAGGGTCTTACAGAATTGGAACAAAAATGTGATTTGATTTATCCTACCCAAAATTTTATGTTTACGGACGAGGAGATCAAAACGCATATCCGCGAAGTCGACGGAGTCCTCTCTGTTTTCACCAGACCTTTTACGGCAGAGATGCTGAATGAAGGGAAACAGGTGAAAATTGTAGCCAATTTTGGTGTGGGTTTTAACAATATCGATGTAGCAAAGGCCACAGAAATGGATATTGTTGTTTGCAATACCCCCAACGCAGTCACAGAACCAACTGCTGAAATGGCCTTTGGTTTGCTGTTGTCACTTACCAGGAATATCGCTTTAACAGACAGGTGCTTGAGGTCCAACCCAGACTTCAGATGGGGCATGATGGAAAACCTTGGCACCGGCATTTTCGGCAAAACAGTGGGAATCGTTGGCATGGGACGGATTGGTCAGGCTTTTGCACGCAGGGCCATTGCATCAGGGATGAAGGTGATCTATTCCAACCGCACCCGTTTGCCAAAAGATATAGAACAAAAATACGATAGTGCGTGGGTTGGTATGAAAGAGCTGCTTGAAAGATCGGATGTTATTTCATTGCATTGTCCCTTGACGAATGAGACGCATCATCTTCTGGACGGGGCAGCCATGGAACGCATGAAACAAGGTGCCATTATCATCAATACTGCCAGGGGACCCGTTGTGGATGAAAAGATGCTCGTTAAATATCTGAAGAATGGGAAGCTGGGCGGTGCGGGACTCGATGTTTTTGAGGCAGAACCCGTAATAACACCTGAGTTGTTTGCCCTGGACAATGTCGTACTTACGCCGCACAATGCCACCGGTACCATTGATACACGAATAGAGATAGCCCATGAAGCAGCAGCAAATATTTTGGGATTTTTCGAGGGAAGAAGGGATATATCGATAGTTAATCCGGTTGTTTGGCATTAGATTATATTTTACCTTTGAAGAAATTAACTACTTAAATTAAATTGAAAATGCCATTCCACTGTCACAAGAACCTTCTGTTCTCAATGTTATTTGCGCTCATTTCTACTGCCGGGTTTGCCAAAACAACAGTTACAGCATTGAAATGTGAATACCAGATCAATCCTGTCGGGATTGGTGTCGTCCAGCCCCGGCTGAGCTGGCAAATCGCAGCCACAGAAAACAATTTTGTCCAGCAAGCTTACGAAATCAGGGTTGCTGAGACTCCTGGAAATTTTTCAGGCACCGGTAAACTGCTTTGGGGAACAGGAAAAGTGAACTCTTCCGGATCAGTCAACATCCCCTACGGCGGACCAGCTGCCAAACCGATGCAAAGAGTATGGTGGCAAGTGAGGATCTGGGATGCCAATAACAAAGCCACAGCCTGGAGCGAATCCGCTTATTGGGAGATGGGACTCCTTACGGGGGGCGATTGGAAAGCTTCCTGGATCAGGTTTGGGGGGGAGAAGGATAATCTGGTGTCACGTCCGGCGCACTATTTCAGAAAGGAGTTTTCCCTGAGCAAGAAGGTCAAGTCGGCCAGGGTTTATGTCACTGCTTTAGGACTATATGAACTACACATCAACGGTAAGAAGGTTGGAAATGACCTGTTCACACCGGGTTGGACCAGTTACAAGAATCGTATTCAATACCAGACTTATGATGTCACCTCGATGCTTTCCGCCAAAAATGCTATTGGGGCCATTGTTGGGGACGGATGGTACCGTGGGAATATCGGTTTCAAAGGACAAAGGAGCTATTACGGCGATAAGAGTGCCCTCCTGGCGCAACTTGAGGTCAAATACACTGATGGGAGCAGGGAGACCATTGCCACCGATACAAACTGGAAAGCCACAACCGGTCCAATCCTCGAATCAGATATATACAATGGTGAGCTTTACGATGCAAGACTAGAATTAAACGGTTGGGACCAGACAGGCTTTGCAGACTCCAAATGGGAAGGCGCTACGGTATATGATTTTACAAAAAGTACCCTGATTGCTCCCCAGGGAGTTCCCGTGCAGGCCATTCATGAGATCAAACCGGTTAAGCTGATCAAAACGCCAAAGGGTGAGTCCGTACTCGACATGGGACAAAACATGGTTGGGGTAGTACGGTTGAAGGTAGCCGGAAACAGTGGAGATAAGGTTGTGGTCAAATTTGCCGAAGTTCTGGACAAAGCCGGAAATTTCTACACAGACAACCTTCGCGCCGCGAAATGTACCGATACTTACATTCTGAAGGGCGGAGGAGAGGAGGTCTATCAACCGCTGTTTACCTTCCATGGTTTCAGGTTTGTTAAACTGGAAGGACTTACATCTGAACCAACGCTGGATCAGATAACAGGTGTGGTTATTCATTCAGCCATGACTCCTACCGGTAGTTTCGCTTGTTCAGACTCTCTGATCAACCAGTTGCAGCACAACATCCAGTGGGGACAAAAGGGCAACTTTGTCGATGTGCCAACCGACTGTCCGCAGCGTGATGAGCGGCTGGGCTGGACTGGCGATGCCCAGGTATTTAGTATGACGGCAGCATTCAATTTTGATGTAGCTGCCTTTTACACCAAATGGATGAAGGATTTTACTGCCGATCAGCTGAAGAGTGGCCGTGTACCACACGTGATTCCGGATGTATTGAACGGTGGTGGAGGTGCAACAGCATGGGCTGATGCTTCTATCATCGTCCCCTGGACTGTTTATCAGGTTTATGGCGACAAACGTATCCTTGCAGAGCAGTACAACAGCATGAAAGCATGGGTCGAATACATGCATATCCGTGCCGGGGACAAGAATCTTTGGATGGGCGATGAGCATTTCGGCGACTGGCTGGCCTTTGCATCAAACAGCTCCTCTTATCCAGGGGCAACCACAGAAAAGGACCTGATTGCAACGGCTTATTACGCACACTCTTCAAAGCTTCTTAGTCAGATAGCGACGATCCTTGGTAAGACAGAAGATGCCACATTTTACGCCAACCTTTCGGCAGCGGTTAAAAAGGCTTTTATAGATGAGTTTGTTACCAAAAATGGACGGGTCGTTTCCCATACGCAAACAGGTTATTCGTTGGCGCTTGCCTTTGATCTGTTGCCCGAGAATTTAAAAAAGAGCTCAGCAGAATACCTGGCTGCCGATGTGAAAAAGATGGGGCACCTTACCTCGGGATTTGTCGGAACGCCATTGGTTTGCCAAACTCTAACCTCCATTGGCAGGGATGATCTGGCCTTCATGTTGCTGAAAAGGACAAAATATCCCTCCTGGTTGTATCCTGTCACACAGGGTGCCACAACCATCTGGGAACGTTGGGACGGTCAAAAACCGGACGGTTCATTCCAGGATGTTGGCATGAACAGTTTCAACCATTATGCATATGGTGCGATTGGAGAGTGGCTATACAAGCATGTTGCCGGTATTGACATTGATCCTCAACACCCGGGTTATAAACATATCCTGATGTCGCCGCATCCGGGAGGTGATCTCACGAAAGCATCAGCCGAACTTAACAGCGTATACGGAATGATCAAATCATCCTGGAAACTGGATAAGTCACATTTTGTTTATGATGTTACAATTCCGGTCAATGCCACAGCAACAATCACATTGCCACACGCTGAGCTTTCCAAAGTGATGGTGAATCAGCTCCCGCTCTACGGAAGTAAGAATTTCAAATCTGAGCAGGTAAAAGATGCTACAACTGTTGAACTTGGATCCGGATCCTATCAGTTCAGTTACGATTCTGACTTGTTTCTTCCACAGAAATAGTAAGCACGGGAACAGCAAAAAAGAGGGAAACGATTCAATCGTTTCCCTCTTTTTTGCTGTTCCCGTGCTTACATATGCAATACCGATCCTGACAAGTTCTTTGTCAAATGTTTGTCAAGTACCTGAATCAACTTCGTTTTGTTGAATGGTTTGGTAACATAATCATTACAACCGGCATCCATGGTCATCTTTTTTGAAGGGTCAGAGGCATAGGTCGTTACGGCAACAATAGGAATTTCAGAATCGTTCTCCCTGATTTTCATGGTTGCTTCCCAGCCATTCATTTCGGGTAACTGAACATCCATTAAAATAAGGTTATAATGATTGTGAACGAACTTATCAACAGCCTCCTTCCCTGTAATGGCCCTTTCATATTTCAGGTTGATACTGGAAAGAATGGAACACAATACCTGATAATTAATGTCTTCATCTTCGACGATCAGGATCAGTTCGTTGTTGAATTTCTGGTGTTGGGTCTTTTCTTCAGGTTTCTTTCTTGTTGATGTTTCACTGGGTGTTAGTACTTTGGGAATATCGAACATAAATGTGGTCCCTTTTTCTGGTTCACTCTCCACATGGATATGTCCACCATGTTTTTCAATGAATTCTTTACACAGAATCAATCCAAGTCCGGTACCCTTTTCGTTTTCCGTCCCATATTTGGAGTCTTGCCTGTTTTGCACAAAGAGATTCTTACGGGTTATTTCATCCATCCCCGTTCCATTATCCATGATGGTAATTTCTGTTTTAATGCCCAGGTTATTTGATCTTATCTCAATATTTCCGCCTCTGTATGTGTATTTGATGGCATTTCCAATCAGGTTTCGTAATACCGTATTTATCATATTCAGATCCGCGTAAATGAAGATTTCATCACCGCGTTCAAAATGCAGTGTGATATTTTTCGAGAGCGCTGTTGGTGCTAAATTATTTACTGTATTCTCTATGCATTGGGTAAGATTTAAAAGTTCAGGTCTAAATACCATGTTGCCTGTTTGGATGATTGCCCAATTTAGAAGCGTTTCCAAAAGGTTATAGGTTGATTTGGCCGAATTTTTGAGAATTTCCAGCATTTTAAGCTGCTCTTCATTGCTGAAACTGTCAAAACTATCGATCAACACTTCAAGGAGTTCGGCTGAAGTACCAATCGGCCCTCTCAGATCATGGGCAACTATGGAGAATAATTTGTCTTTGGTCGTATTTAAGGCTTTGAGTTCAGATTCATTCTTCTTTAATTCATTTTCAATACTTTTCCTGTCGGTGATATCGTGGAAAATACCAAGGGTTGCCTCGAATTCACCGTTGGCATTGAATGTTGGAGTGGCAGTAACGAGCATCATCCTGTGTTCACCATCCGAACGGACAAAATCCATTTCGTAGGTGCTTTGATTACCCTCTTGCCTTGTCCTCGTCTGCCCTTTGATTTTCTCGAAAGTTTCATGGTCCACAAATTCATCCATCCTTCTTCCTACTAGCGTTCCAACGGGAACACCCATTATTTTGTCTGCTGCCGGATTTGTAAAAATGAACCGTTCGTCCTGATCAACAATGCCGAATCCTTCTCCTTGTATTTCAATTAGTTTTCGGTATTTTTCTTCGCTTTCACGCAATGAAATCTCCATTGTCTTCCGTTCAGTGATATCGGTGAATGAGACCACGATTTGATTGATAAGCTGATCGTAAAATACCGACATGATTCCAACCCTGATCTCTCCATTTTTACGGATAAACTGAAATTCATAATTGCTGGGTATATCGGTAGATTGTTGCAGCCTTAGCTTGTTTAACCCTGTTAGCCTTTCCCGCTCAGACTCAGGGATCAGATGTGTCCAGCTTTGACCAACAACCTCTTCCCGGGAAAAGCCGGTAAGTTTGCAGTATGCATCGTTGACCATCGAAACATTTGTGTCAGTTTCCAGGATGAGAATGGCCGAAGTATTATTCTCGAAAATAGTCCTAAATCTTTCCTCACTGCTCAGAAGGGCAATTTTTGTACTGAAAAGTTTTTGTTCCAGCATTTTAGCCATAAAATAAATAATGATTCCCATCACAGGGATGGCTACAATGAACTTAATCATTGAAATTGTGAAAAAGGATAGACTTGAAAACAGGGATGAATGATCTATGTAGCTATCAATCAATATCATTGTTACGACCAATGGCAAAAATGCCACCAATAACCTGGATTCAACGGTTGTTCCTTTTACCAATCTATTAAAGAAAGATGACATCAAATTTCAAAATTATGAAAAGGATATAATTGCAGATCAGCCTATCATATAAACAAAGCAAAGGTAAAAATAGTTCATTCTTTCGTCATACTGACACAAACCTGTACAAAAATTGATCCAAATATTAAGCGGAAATGATACCTTTGAGATTAAAATCTAACTGCTTATAATATGCGTAAAATTATTTTGATCCTGGTGGCTGTTGTGGCATTGCTTGCCTTTAAAAGTGACAAGAATGCCTACATGATTTTTGATGCGAAGGGCAAAGAGTGCCACTATGCTAAAATGCTGGAATTGGCGAGGGAGGCGGATGTGGTGCTCTTCGGGGAGCAGCATGACAATCCAATCGACCATTGGTTGGAACAGGAGCTTACCAAAGATCTGTTCGAGGCAAAAAAGGAAAACCTGATCCTTGGGGCCGAGATGTTTGAGGCAGATGATCAGGTAGTTGTTGATGAATATTTATCGGGTTCGTTGACTGAAAAAACATTTAAGGATGAGTGCAAACTCTGGACCAATTTTCCAAGTGATTACAAACCATTGCTTGATTTTGCCAAGAAAAACAAGCTGAAATTCGTTGCTACCAATGTACCAAGAAGATACGCCAACATGGTATACACCAGAGGTTTGGAAAAGCTTGACAGCATCGAACCGGAAGCAAGAAGATGGATCGCACCGCTTCCGATTGCCTATGATAAAACGCTCAAATGCTATGCCGATATTTTTGCCGCAGCAAAAGGTCACGGAGGTGAAAATCTTCCAAAATCGCAGGCCATTAAAGATGCCACTATGGCTTATTTCATTATTAAAAATTTATCTGCCGGTCAGACTTTTGTTCATTACAATGGATCTTACCACAGTGATAACCACACAGCCATCGAATGGTACCTGAAACAGGCCCGCCCCGACTTGAAAGTGGTTACAATTGGTTCCACGGAGCAGGATTCGGTTGATGAACTCACCAAAGAGAACGCAGGACTGGGAGATTTTGTTCTTGTCACACCTGCCTCGATGAGCAAAACCTATCGTCCTTAAGAAGAGTCCCGCTTGGTTCCCCTTACAAACCATATTGACGGATTTACATAACAAGTCGCATAATCCTAATGATATGGATCTACAATTTGAACGAATTCAGTCGGGTTCGCACTGGCATCTCCAGGATCTTTTGGACCTCTATGTGGAATCCTTTCCAAATGAGGAGCGAAGGACTACCAGCGAACTGCTGAGAATGTTGAACGTTCAGGAGATGTATTTTACGGCAGTCCTGGTGGAGGAGGTAGTCGTTGGTTTTGTTGTGTATTGGAAATTTGGTCAATTCCGTTACATTGAACACCTGGCTATCTATCCCGCGCATCGCAGAAAAGGGTTTGGTGCTGGGGTACTGCAACATTTGCAAAGAGAGGGAAAACCTCTTTTGCTTGAAGTAGAAATACCTCAGGATGTGCTAAGTACGCAAAGAGTGGGCTTTTACAATCGTGCCGGATTCAACGCATTACCGGTATATTATCACCAGCCACCTTACCGCAAAGGCGAATCCCTTGTGCCAATGTTGCTGTTCTCCGATCGAACCGATTGGGATGATGAACTATTGAAGGTTTCAACGGAACAATTTCAGGAAAAGGTGTATTTCAAGGAAAATAAGAATTAGAAATTTTTATTTTCCTTGAAATGTTTTGAGTCGCCCCATTCCCCATATCCAATCTCGCTATCTGCCAGTGCCAGCCTTGTATCCAGGCAACCGGTGCATTGTTCTGGCTCCTCATCGGTGCAGGGTTTGTTGTTGTACAGCAGGTAGTTGTTGCGGTAGGTGCCAGGGGTGATGTTGGGCATGATGATATTGGCCCCGGCCTTGACTGCCTTCTCCCTGCCCAGCGGATCGATGGCTTGTAATGCAGTGGTGGCGGCAATGTTAATGTCCGGCATCATCAGTCGCAGGATAGCCACCATTTTCAGTGACAGATTGAACCTGGCTGAAAGTGGCAATGCATCGGCATGAGGAGTATTGAAAGGCGTATCGTCGTGTTCGATAAATGGTCCCATACCGACCATGTCGATGTCGAAATCTTTGAAAAACAGCAGATCGCCGGCCAGATCCTCCAGCGTTTGGAAAGGGGTTCCGATCATGACCCCGGTCCCTGTTTGGTAGCCGATTTTTTTGATGAGCCTTAGCGCCTCCAGCCGCTGTTCGTAAGTATGGTTGCCATCTCCCGGATGCAACTTTTGGTATAGGTATGGGTTGCTGCTCTCGATGCGGAGCAGGTAGCGATGGGCGCCTGCAGTGAACCACCGACAGTAAACCTCTTTGGTCTGTTCCCCCAGCGAAAGGGTGATGCCCAGTTTGTTGCCGCTCAGTTGTTTGATCTTAGTTATCAATCGTTCAATTCTTGCTACAAAAGTTTCGTTGGTGACCTCTCCCGATTGAATAACGATCGATCCGTACCTTTCCCGGTAGGCAAAGCGCGCGGCCTCCAAAACTTCCTCGTCGGTAAGGTTGTAACGGTTAACCTTACTGTTTGACCTCCTGATCCCACAGTAGAGGCAATCTTTTTCGCAAACATTGGAGAGTTCGATGAGTCCCCTGAAATAGACTTTGTTGCCGACGGTTTGAAGTTTCAGTTCGCCTGCTTTTTGCAGCAAATGCAATCCATCAGCCCCTTCTGCCTTAAGAAGGGAGATCAGATTGTCTTTGGAAAAGAGTTTTTGTTCCAGAATTTCGTTGATTGTCGGCATGCCACAAAGATACACATTTGCCCGTTTTTGTTGAATTGCACCGAAAAGAACTATTTTTGCAATTCCAAAATATAGGATGAGTAAGAAAGTTTGCATTGGTCTGTCGGGCGGTGTTGATTCAAGTGTGGCCGCATACCTGCTGAAAGAGCAGGGATACGATGTTTTTGCCCTTTTCATGATCAACTGGAAGGAGACGACAGGTAGCCTAACTTCTGAATGTGCCTGGGAAGACGATGTGATTTTCGCCGAAATGACCGCCAAAAAACTGGATATCCCATTTCATGTTGTAGATCTTTCAGCCTATTACCGTACCCGCGTGGTGGACTACATGTTTTCAGAGTATGAAAAGGGCCGCACCCCTAACCCGGATGTATTGTGCAACAGGGAGATAAAATTTGATGTATTCATGCAAAAGGCCCTTGAGCTGGGCGCCGATTTTGTGGCAACGGGTCACTATTGCAGGCGGGAAGTGACTGACATAAATGGAGTTCCGACCTATCGCCTGCTGGAAGGTGTTGATCCCAACAAAGACCAAAGCTATTTCCTCTGTCAGCTGAATCAATACCAACTATCGAAGTCACTCTTCCCGATAGGTCATCTGCTAAAACCTGCGGTAAGGGAGATTGCACGTGAACAGGGATTGGTCACCGCCGAACGAAAGGATTCGCAGGGCATCTGCTTTGTAGGGAAGGTCGATCTCCCGGTATTTTTGCAACAAAAGCTAGAGCCAAAAAAGGGGAATGTGATACTTATCCCCGCGGATTTTTCTGCCAGGAAAAAACTGGAGAAAAACAGGGACAATCTACCGAAACTGACATCTCCTTTTCCATTCAAACCCTGGCAGGGCAGCGTGATCGGCGAGCACAACGGGGCCCATTATTATACCATCGGACAGCGCAAAGGGTTGAATATCGGTGGTTTCACAGAGCCATTGTTTGTTCTGGCCATCGATGTGGTGCGAAACATTGTTTATGTGGGTGAAGGAAAAGAACATCCCGGGTTGTACCGTCCCGGACTTTTCGTCTCCGAAGAGGAGATTCACTGGATACGGCCCGACAGGGCTTTGAACCCCGGTGAAGAGGCCTGCTTCCTGGTAAGGATTCGTTACCGCCAACCGTTGGAAAAAGCCACAATGATTATGGAGGAAGATGGTGCATACATCCTTTTCGACCAGGAACAACGGGGGGTCACCTCCGGACAGTTTGCTGCCTGGTATGATGGGGAGGAGTTGATTGGGTCGGGGGTAATTGCGTAGGAAAATTGGGAAATGTGAAAATGTGCTGATGTGCTAATGTTAGGAGATGCACTGAGAAAATGAGACGGTCCCTGAGCCTGTCGAAGGGTCAAAGCAAATACTAAAGGAAGGCCGGTCCCTGAGCTTGTCGAAGGGCGGACGGAATTGCGTTGATGATATAAGAGGAGAGTGAAGCAATTAGCTGTAAAATACATAGATACAATTAGGATAAATCCAAATAGGAAATGTTAAAATTTGCCTTGGTAGTTTAGGTACTTTTTCAGCCTAAGGCAGAAATATTCGCCATCAGCATGATGAGAAGGAGATAATACAATTGAAGGTAGATTTGTCTATTTTAGCAGTATGAAATACCCTGGAGATTATGATCCCACGTACCGGATATGATTATTGGGGTATTCCATGCGACCTTTGAGAAACATATGATAATCGCATGAACAGCAAGCCAAAACCTATCTTCGCCAAGCGCATCTTCTGGGATGTGAACTTTGAGCAGATCGACTACGATGCCAAGGCCAACTTTGTGATCGAAAGGGTTTTCGAGCGGGGAGATGTGGAGGACATCCGCCAGTGCCGCCGTTATTACGGCGATGAAAAAGTAACTGAAGCGTTACTGAATGCCAATTAAAAAGCAGACCTGGGAGAGCGTTAAAACGGGAATACGAAAGGCCGTAAGCGATTATTTGCGCTGACCCTTCATTTCCAGCTTTGTACCGATAGTTTAAACAGTAACTTAAATACGACTTTATGAGTCAACTAAGCAAACCCTCTCGTGGATGGATCAGAACGCTTCTCATCCTGGTTCCCTTCGGTTTTTATGTTGGTATTTCGCAGGTTTTGGCCCTTTTCACCCTGGGTGTTAAATTGCAGGATCGGAGTTTTCATCCGACTACCTTTCAAGCCACAGTGATCGAATTATTTATGCTGGCAGGTGTGTTCGCGGTGGTAGCTATTTTTCGCAGATGGGTCGACCGAGACACTTTTCGAAGTTTGGGTTTCGAAACGGAAAATGTCCGAAAGGAGAGTCTGCTGGGTTTGCTGTCTGGAATTATCATGATTACTGCCGGATTCCTGCTGTTGCTGGTTTTGCATCAAATTGCCTGGGTCGGGACAAATCCTGATGCGGCGAATTTCATTTTCTCGGTTGTTCTGTTTGTGGCTGTCGCCTTCACTGAAGAGCTGTTTTTTAGGGGATATATCCTTAATAATCTGATGTGCTCGATGAACAGATGGATTGCGTTGGGAATCTCCTCCATGTTTTTCTCGGCGGTTCATATGGGCAACGCACATTTTACCTCCTTTAGTTTTCTTTCCATTGTAATGGCCGGCTTATTACTCGGATTGCCCTATGTTTTCACCAAATCATTGTGGATGCCCATCGCACTGCATTTTAGCTGGAACTTTTTCCAGGGTACGATTTTCGGTTTCAGTGTAAGCGGCAATTCGGAATATTCATTGATCAAGCAATCCCGAACCACGGATACAATCTGGAATGGAGGTGAATTCGGTTTTGAAGGCTCACTATTGGCTGTGATCTTCCTGGCATTGGCCATCGGCGGATTTACATTTTACTACCATCGGAAGGAGCAACTGATCTTGTCAACTACAGATGGTGAGTCAATAATTGCTTCTGAACAGGAAGATAGAATTTAACATTGGAATGAGACATTCTTCCTGAACATTCGTAAAACACGCTATAAAAAATACCCTAAATCAGGTATTTTGTGAACCAATCTGATACCTGATATTTGTAGTAAAAAATTAATAATCAATTTATAGGATTATGAAGGCTGAAAATATTTTACAAACCATTGGGAATACGCCGCATGTGCGTATCAACAGGCTTTTCCCGGCCGACTATAAGGTGTACGCAAAATTGGAGAAAGCCAACCCTGGCGGCAGCATCAAGGACCGTATTGCTTTGTCGATGGTCGAAGATGCGGAAAAAAGCGGAATTCTCAAAAAGGGCACCGTCATCATTGAGCCCACTTCGGGTAATACAGGTATTGGATTGGCGCTTGTTGCTGCGGTAAAAGGCTATCGCCTGATTCTGACCATGCCAGATTCCATGTCGGTTGAGCGCAGGAGTATCCTGACCGCATATGGCGCAGAACTGGAGTTGACACCCAGGGAGTTTGGAATGAAAGGGGCCATTGCAAAAGCTCAGGAGTTGTCGGCACAGATCAAAAATTCATGGATTCCGATGCAGTTCGATAATCCGTCCAATATTGCAGCCCACGAAAACCATACAGCTGCCGAAATTGTCGCTGATTTTCCCAATGGAATAGACTACCTCATTACCGGTGTTGGAACAGGTGGCCATATTACGGGTGTTGCAAAAGTTCTGAAGAAGAAATTTCCCAATGTAAAGGTTTTTGCTGTGGAACCTCAGGCATCTCCCGTTATCAGTGGTGGAGCGCCCGGCCCGCACCCAATCCAGGGCATTGGTGCAGGGTTTATTCCTCAGAATTTGAAGGTGGAGTACCTGGATGGTTCGATCCAAATTGAAAAAGAGGAAGCTTTCAGTTACACCAAAAGGGCCGCCCGGGAAGAGGGACTCTTTATCGGCATCTCCTCAGGGGCATCGCTGGCTGCCGTGGCCAAGAAATTGCCTGAAATTCCAAAAGGATCGACCATTCTAACCTTTGTTTACGATGGTGGCGATAAGTACCTTTCTATTGAAGGACTATTTTAGTTTTTGCATATCTACAGTTTGTTTGATTTGTCTAAAACCTTATTTTTTATAGGCAACCTTAGTAGAATCCAAGCAGACCAGAAAAACCAAACCTTATTACCTTATTCTATTGGATGACAATTAAATAAGGTAATAAGGTTATTGTTCGTACGAATGGCCTTTTCTACTAAGGTTGCCTATAAAAAATAAGGTTTTACAAGTTTTGATTGGTGATATAGACCTCCCATATTTGTTCTATTTCAATTCGGTAACTCAATTTTTTCCAACAGCACAACATTCTCCACGTGGTGGGTGTGCGGGAACATATCAACCGGATGCACCTCCCTGACAGCATATTGTTGTTGCATCAACTGCAGATCGCGGGCTTGGGTAGCCGGATTGCAACTGACGTAAACGATCCGGTCAGGTGAAGCTGACAATATTGCCTGCACCACCTTTTCATCCATTCCAGCCCTCGGCGGATCGGTGATAATTACATCTGGCCGGCCATTTTCTGTTATGAATGATTCAGTCAAAATATCCTTCATGTCACCGGCAAAAAAGAGGGTATTATTGATTCCGTTGTTTTCGGAATTGATCTTCGCATCCTCGATCGCTTCAGGAACATACTCGATCCCAACCACTTTTTTTGCACTTCCGGCTACGAAATTGGCAATCGTTCCGGTACCGGTGTATAGGTCGTAGACGATTTCATTGCCGGTTAGCCCTGCCAATTGCCTGGTAATTTTGTACAATTCGTAAGCCTGGGTCGAATTGGTCTGGTAAAAGGACTTCGGACCAACGATGAATATCTGGCCCTCCATCTCTTCGATAAGATGATCTTTCCCTTTAAACAGGATGACCTCCTGGTCGGTGATGGTATCGTTTCCTTTTTCATTGATGACATATAGCAACGAAGTGACTTGCGGGAAGGTGTCGGCAATGAAATTAAGCATTCCCTCGCACTCAGTCTTGTTATAATAATAGAAAACGACTATTACCATGACCTCTCCCTTTTGGGTGGTACGGACGGTGATGGTACGTAGCAGTCCGCTTCTGTTTCGGAGGTCGAAAAACGAAAGTTTGTGTTCGAGGGCATAACCACGCACCGCATTTCGGATTTCGTTGGAGGGGGAGGGCTGAAGCCAGCATTTTCGGATATCCATCACCTTGTCGAACATGCTAGGAATATGAAATCCAAGAACGTCCTGGTTACTGATTTCATTGCCGGAACGAATCTCCTCTTCGGAGAGCCATCTCCGGTTAGAGAAGGTAAATTCCAGTTTATTGCGATAAAATGTTGTTCTCCGGGAACCGGTAATTGGGTGAAGCATGGGGATATTCACTTTCCCGATTCGTGTCAGCTGGTCAACCACCTGTTTTTGCTTGTAGAATAGCTGTTTTTCGTAGGGAAGGTATTGCCATTTACAGCCTCCGCAAAGGTCGAAATGTTCGCAAAACGCCTCAATACGGTCTGGTGAGGGCTTCTGAATGGCAACTACCTTACCCTCCATGTATTTCTCTCTTTTTTTGGTAACCTGGATATCCACCACATCGCCTGGTATCACGTTGGCGGTAAACACGACGACCCCTTCCACCCTGGCAACCGCTTTACCTTCTGCACCGGCATCAAGTATTTCGACATTCCGCAAAAGAGGCAAATTTTTGGAATTTCTTCCCATAACGATATTTTTATTTTGTTTCTCTTTTCATCATTAATTCCTGCCGTCCGAAATTAACGTACCAACTTTTTTTAGCATGCTAACGCGGACGGCTCTTTCTTCATCATTCCCAACCCGGGGTGTCGCTCCTTCGTCGCTTTACCCCGGGCTATTAATATTTAACCCCTCCGGGGTAGGATCCGAGAGGGATCAACATTGTGGTCGGAAAATTTAGGATTTTGCAACTGCCAATTTTCACATTTTCACATTTCCCAATTTTCACCTTTCGATAATTCGGCAGGGACCAGTCTTAGCCTCTTATTTTCCCATCTTCTCCGTTTCTTTGTTTCACCGTTTCAGTTCCACAATCCCCCAGTCGTCCTAGTCTTCCCAGTCTTCCCAGTCTTTCCTCAGAAGCTGCTCCAATTGATCTCCTCCGGATGGCTCCATTTCCCCTGCGAGCGCAGTACCTGCTCGATAACGTCCCTGACACATCCTTCACCGCCGTTTTTGTCGGAGATATAGGCAGAGATCTCTTTGATTTCGGAGGCTGCATCGTTCGGGCATACCGCCAGTCCGACTTTGGTCATCACATTGTAATCGGGGATATCGTCACCCATGTAGAGAACCTGCTCAGCAGTTAGTCCGCTTTTGCTTAGAAAGTCGTTGAGACAGGGAACTTTATCCAGAGTTCCCATGTATACATAGTTGATACCCAACCGCTCAAGCCGGCCTCTGGTATCCTGTGTCCTGCCGCCGGTGATGATGCCGATAGGATAACCCAACCGGATGGCATACATGATAGCGTAACCGTCTTTCATGTTTGACGTGCGGACCGGATCGCCATCAGGCGAGAGCGATAAAACGTTGTGGGAGATTACCCCATCAACGTCGAATACAAATCCTTTTATCTTGCTGAGTTCTTCTTTAAAAAATACCATAATAACTAAAAAAATGTCTGTAGTATGTTGTTTTCAATATATTATCTATTATCTATTATTTCTGTTTTCCATTCTCAGTTTTCTTTTCTATTTCTATCCCTTTACTTCAGAAATGATCCGCATCCTTCCGTCCGAAACGATCCTGAACACATTTCCCCATATGCCATCACGGACGGAGGTCTTTTGTTGTCCTATTACCCGGGGTATCGCTCCTTCGTCGCTTAACCCCGGGCTATTAACATTTAATCCCTCCGGGATAAACCCCCATAATTGTCGCAATTTAAGGAGTTCCTTTCTCCCCTTCTCCCTATCTCCCCCTCGTTTCTCCTTAGCTTTCTATGTCCTTTTTTAGTCACACTGATGCAACCAAGTGATGTCCTTGCTGATCAACTCATATAGTTCCTGCCATTCTGGATGCTGTTGCAGCATCTTTAAATGTTGATCCATAATGGTATGGTTATCCCGAACAGCAGGACCTGTTTGGATCTCAGGAGGGGAATGCAGCATCGCTTTGTTTGCTGTTTCAAGGATGAGCGGCTTGAGAAGATTAAAATCCAGATTTTGTTCCTGAAGTAATTTTTCACCTATGGCATAAAAGTGGTTCACGAAATTGCAGACAAAAACAGCAGCCAGATGAAGTTCCCTTCGCTGGGCTGAATCAATTCGGAAAACCTGATCCGAGATGGTTTTGGCCAATCTGTTGAGTTTTTCAAGGTTCTCCGCGTTGTTTGCCTCTATGCAAATTGGAACGGCGCTGAAATCGACAGCTTTTTGTTTGGACAGTGTTTGCAATGGGTAGAAAACTCCGTAATTTTCTGAAAATGATGACAGGATATCGATGGAGATACTTCCTGAAGTGTGCACGATCAATCGGTCATGGAACGGGGCATTTGTCAATACCTCAGGGATGGACGTATCTGAAACTGCCAGGATGTACAGGTCTGCGTCTGTGATAATTTCCGGCATGGAAGAGGTGTCGGTACATCCAAATAAATTAGCCAAATCAGATGCACTCGTACCGGATCGGCCATAAACCTGAACAATTTCAGCATGTTTGGCATGAAGGGCTATTCCAAGTCTGGTGGCTAAATTTCCGGTACCAAGTAAAACGATCCGCATGCAATAACTTTTTTGCAAAAATAGGGTAATTATCATTAAATCGTTAAGTTATAAAGTTTAACTTTGCAGACAATTTTTAAAGAAATATTCTCAAACCAAATATTTATTTTATGACGAAGTATGTTTATACATTCGGCAACGGCCAGGCTGAAGGCCGTGCAGAGATGAAAAATTTGCTGGGTGGCAAGGGCGCCAACCTCGCAGAGATG
>Ga0172379_10002081_pt1 | contig 36907 bp, 23 predicted proteins | sample GrowelOW334metaG_FD_119756 | JGI IMG/M metagenome (GOLD analysis project Ga0172379, IMG submission 119756) | Groundwater microbial communities from an aquifer near a municipal landfill in Southern Ontario, Canada - Groundwater well OW334 metaG | ecosystem: Environmental > Aquatic > Deep... | reverse complement strand
GTTTTCGGATTGTACACTTTTTTGATCCCGATGGCCATCGGGTTTCCTGTTTGCCGCTTCCTGATAGGTCTTGATTTTAACGCCAGCCTGTTGGTGGCCAGTATGTTTTCTACCCATACACTTGTCACTTATCCGATTGTGAGCAGAATGGGGATCTCCAGGCACGAAGCTGTGGCTATCACTGTGGGTGGTACTATGCTGACGGATACCGCTGTTCTCGTACTTTTTGCCGTGATTGTAGGCTCCGTTAAAGGTGAAATAAACCTGCATTTTTGGTTGAATTTTGTCATTTCCGTGATTCTTTTTCTGTTGGTCGTCTTTTTGCTGATACCAGTGGTTACATCATGGTTTTTTAAAAAGCTGGAAGGGGAAAAACGGTCCCATTTTATTTTCGTCCTCTCCATGGTCTTCTTTGCCGCATTTTTATCTGAAGTGGCCGGATTGGAGCCCATCATTGGTGCTTTTGCTGCAGGAATCGCCCTGAACAGATATGTGCCAAAAACTTCCTCCCTGATGAACCGGCTGGAGTTTGTTGGAAACGCCATCTTTATTCCTTTTTTCCTGATTAGCGTTGGAATGCTGATCAATTTGAAGGTGATAGGCAATGGATCAGCGGCATGGATTATTGCCGGTACATTGACCCTAGTCGCACTTATCGGAAAATATTTGGCTGCAGCAATGACCACCTTTACATTCAAATTTCCACCTACCTGGCGTCGATTGATATTCGGTTTGAGCAGCTCACATGCCGCAGCTACCCTGGCCGTCATCATGGTGGGTTTCAAAATGGGCATTGTGGATGAAAATGTATTGAATGGAACCATTGTTCTGATTCTCGTTACCTGTCTGGTAGCCTCTTTCGTAACCGAGAATGCCGCCAAGAAGATACTGATCGAAGGGGATGCCTATCAGGAACAACCGTTGACGCCTTTGACGGAACAGAAAATATTGGTACCGATTTCCAATCCCAGGACTATGGAGCGCTTGATTGATCTGGCCATTGCCATAAAATTGCCGAAAAACCGGTTCCCAATCGTCAGTCTGTCGGTGGTGGACGATGACCATACCGCGAAATCAAAACTGATTGAAGCCAAAAGAATGTTGGAGAAGGCCATCATTCATGCTGCGGCCATTGACCAAAAGGTAGAAATCATCACCACCATCGACCAGAAGGTAACAGCTGGCATAAAGAGAGTGGCCAAAGAAATATTTGCCACGGAGATCATCCTCGGTTTTGCCATGAGGAATCAATTTTCTGAAATGCTTTTTGGCAACAATGTCAAATACCTCGTCGAGAATACAGAGCAGGCCATCTGGGTTGCCAGCATACATTCGAATCTTAACCTGTATAAGAAAATTGTGGTTATTTGTCCGAAGTATGCCGACCGTGAATTTGGTTTTCAGCACTGGCTAGGCCGCGTTTTGAGGATGGGAAAATCACTGGAGCTCTCCTGTCTTTTTTTTGCTTCACCTCAAACCTATGAACAAATCGAAGAGTTTCACAAGCAACAACGGACCTACGTTAAAATAAATTATTCTGAGTTTACCGACTGGGAGGAGTTTCAGAACCTCAATCAGCAGGTGTCTCCCTCAGATCTGATCATCATTCCATTGCCACGAAGTGGGGGAGTATCCTACAAATTGTCGCAGGAGAGTATTCCAAGGCTAATGGCAAAACATTTTGAGCACTTCAGCTTTGTTTTGATTTACACATCTTCTGCCAACGATACTTCCGAGTTGATGTTTTCACACGATTTTGACAATACCCTCATTGAAAAGGGAATGACCCTTGTCAAAGGCCGGGCCAAATGGTTCTCACATTTATTCAAGTAAGTATTTGTGACTGCATGAGTTCCTAACACAGAGATTAAATTGCTAATAATCACCATTTATTGTTGCATTTATATTTGGTCTACTGCCAATATTTTAGAGGGAGAACAGAGTTCGCCGAGTTTAAAAATCGCAAGCGATTTTTCTCTCTGTGTCCTCTGAAGTTCCTCAATTGAATCCTTGAAAAAGTAACAATATCAAGGTTTGAACTTATCATAAAAAAGAGTAATATATCCTCTGTGTAAGTTTTTTTAGGTCTTCTTCCAATCGACATCTGCCTTAAAAGCCACCTTGCCTGTTTGCTGGTTCACGGCCTGAATGTGGAAGGCGGTACCATCCTGTCCGGATAAGAGTTGTACTTCATCCTCCCAATGCATTTCGCCCAAAAATTCAAGGGTGAAACTTTTTAACTGATGGGTACGGTAGAAATCGCTGTCGAAACAATCCATCACCCAGTCCAGGTAACGTGTATTGTTGACGTGGTTGTTCACATCAATTTCGTTGTACAAGATTTCTTTATTGAAAACAACTGTCTCAGCCGTCCCGTTTAACCTGTCGGGGAAAGTCCCAAGGGCACGTTTGCCCTCATTGAAGGGCAAAGGTAATCAATCGGTAGTTTGAACCAAATAAATGTCTATCTTCGATCGTTTCCGATAGTCAGGGATAGTATGTACCTTTGTGGTAACCTATAAAAGGAGCGATGGCAGAAACAAATTTTGTGGATTATGTGAAAATCATGTGTCGGTCAGGCCATGGCGGTGCGGGATCCAAGCATTTTCGCAGGGAGAAATTTGCGGCGAAAGGTGGACCCGATGGTGGCGACGGTGGCAGAGGAGGACACATTATCCTTCGCGGCAACAGTCAGATGTGGACGCTTTTGCACCTGAAATATCGCAAGCATATTTTCGCCGAATGGGGCGAATGCGGTGGCGCATCACGCAGTCATGGCAAGGATGGGGAAGATATCATCCTGGATGTTCCGCTCGGTACTGTGGCCAAAGATGCTGAAACAGGTGAGGCTCTTTTTGAGATCACCGAACACGATCAAACAAATATCCTGGTGAAAGGTGGCAGAGGCGGACTCGGTAATGTCAATTTCAAGAGCGCCACCCACCAGACGCCCAGATATGCCCAACCCGGCGAAGACGAAGAAGAGGGATGGAAGATACTGGAGCTGAAGATCCTTGCTGATGTGGGGTTGGTTGGATTTCCAAATGCCGGCAAATCGACCTTACTTTCTGTGGTTTCCGCTGCCAAACCCGAAATTGCCGATTATCCGTTTACAACACTGGTTCCCAACCTGGGTATCGTTTCCTACCGGGATAATCAATCTTTTGTGATGGCGGATATTCCGGGAATTATCGAAGGAGCGCACGAGGGGCGTGGTCTGGGATTGCGTTTTCTGCGTCACATCGAACGCAACTCTATTTTGCTTTTTTTGATACCGGCGGATAGTAAAAATCACCGGAAGGAGCTGGATATATTACTGAATGAGTTGGATATGTTTAATCCTGAACTTATTGATAAACAAAGATATGTGGCGATTTCTAAGTCTGACATGCTCGACAAAGAACTTATGCAGGAGATAAGCAAGGAATTCAAAGATATTCCCCATACCTTTATCTCATCGGTTACGGGTGATGGAATTGTTAAATTGAAAGATGAAATCTGGAAACTTTTAAATTCATAAGCGCGATATGGGTGTAATACAGACAATCTCCGATTGGGACAAATCTGCATTCTTTTTTCTGAATGGGTTTCACAGCGATCTGATGGATAATGTGATGGCTCTTTTTACACTCACCTCTACCTGGATCATTTTCTACGGAGTTACCCTTTACCTGATCATTAGAAAATATGGAAGGAAATCCATTCCGGTCATTATTTCACTGGTCTTGATTATTCTTTTTTCTGATCAGATCTGCAACCTTTTGAAACATGGTGTGATGCGGCTGCGGCCATCTCAGGATCCTGCAGTGAAGCCATTGGCCCACATCTTCTTTACAACTGGCGGATTGTATGGTTTTGTCTCGGCGCACGCTGCCAATGCCTTCTCTTTCGCTACCTTTTCGGCTCTGCTCTTCCGAAGCAGGGGGTATGTCATTTTCATCTATCCATGGGCTTGCCTGATTGCCTACACCAGAATTTATCTTGGAGTTCACTATCCCGGAGACATTCTCGGCGGAATCCTTTTGGGTACGGTAGTCGGATGGGGAGTATTCAGACTGCTTCTTTTGGTCGAAGACAGGGTATTTCCCGTTCATCCTTATCAGCGGAATAAACTCACGCATAATGAATTGGAAGTTATAGTCATTACGGCCACCATGGTCGTCTTTTTTACAGTCTCTACAATAGTTCTCCTACTTCAAAACGATTTGCTTTGATGATTTTCGATTGCGTTTATTTTCACATTTCCACATTTTCCAATTTTCACATTAACACATCTGCTCATTAACTCATCAATACTTCAATAAACATGAATTACGAAGCTAAAATAGAAGAATTGCATCTGCAGTTACCCCCCGTTTCTGCCCCCAAGGGATTATATAAACCTTTGGTAATTGCAGGAAACCTGGCTTATCTCTCGGGACATGTTTCAGCCAGAAGCGACGGAACACTTATTCATGGAAAAGTTGGGGATGAGTTGGATATGGAAGCCGGTAAGCTTGCAGCCCGTGCTGCCGGACTTGCCATTCTGGCAACACTACGTCACGAACTTGGATCACTGGATAAAATTAGAAGGGTGGTCAAACTGTTTGGTATGGTGAATGCAACTCCGGATTTTGACAAACATCCTTACATAATCAACGGTTGCAGCGAGCTGATGGAAGAGGTTTTTGGCGCAGAGAATGGAGTTGGTGCCAGGAGTGCATTCGGCGTGGCAGGCCTGCCAGGAAACTGCGCCGTGGAGATCGAGGCGATTTTCGAATTGAACGATTAAAAATTATTAATAGCTTTTCCAAAGTTTCAAATACAGTAAATAATTGTACAGAAGTCTCGAACTTTGGAAAAGCTTTATTAAAAGTTTCCGCTTAGCACAAACTCATCCGTATTGCAAAACACCTGGCTGTAAATGTAAAATCCCATTCTGTTGGTCTCAATTTTCCTGTTGAGTTGGACCACCGGATGTCCGGCCGGTACCCCAAAATACTTTTGCAGCCTTTCATCTGCGGTGATGGCGAGGATGCGTTGTTCCCCTCCCTTGACTTCCAGCCTGTAATTTTTTCTTAATATATCAAACAGTGATTTGTTCTCCATGTTTCTCCCGATAAACCGTGGAAGGTTGATATTGGGAATCATGGTAATGTCGAAAAATACCGGTTTGTTGTTCACAAGCCTGAGCCGCTCCATGTAGATGCAACCCGATTCCTGTTCAATCCTGGTAAGCGAGAAGGAGAATGCCTCACTCCAATTTCTGATTTCAGGAGCAACAATGATCCTGGTCAACAGGTTTTCTTTTCCAACTGCGGAGGTTGTTCCCTTCATGGCCAAAATTCCCACTCCTTTGGGTGCCCCCTTTACAATGCTTCCTTTCCCTTGGTGTCTGACAATAAAGCTCTCATTCGCAAGGCGATCCAGCGCTTTACGAATGGTTGGCCTGGTTACCTTATGAAGGGCACACAGTTCATTTTCGGAAGGAAGCAGATCTCCCTCCTGATACACACCTTCGTTGATGTGTTGCCTTAATATTTCGTAAACCTTACTGTGTTGCGGTAGACCAGTTGCGTATTCCATCAATCTTATCTTCAATCCACAAAGTTAAAATATTTTTGTTTGTAAAAGTTGTAAACATATTAAATAAATTTGAAATAATTCATAAATACAATATAATCAATGTATTAAAATTAATCATTTTGGAATTAATAATTATTTCACATTGGTACTTGTATTTACAAGTTGAATTATTTAGTTTTGTAAAAAATATGTGACATGGCAACCATTGTGATCATGCCCAAGCAGGGGCAATCTGTAGAAAGCTGTATTTTAACTGAGATACCGAAGAGAATAGGAGAAAAAGTATCCAAAGGGGAACTTCTTTTTGCCTATGAAACCGATAAGGCATCATTCGAGGAGTTCGCACCTGTGGATGGAACCATTTTGGCATTTCACTACGAATCAGGAGATGAAGTCCCTGTTTTGAAAGAGGTTTGCGTCATTGGAGATGTAGGGGAAACTGTCGCATCCGGTCCTGTTGCGGTTACTGCAAAAGCTGTCACTGAAACTGTCTCCGTTAAGGAAGAAAAAACCGCGGTTGCAACCGCAGCGTCTGAATCCGCTCCAGGAGAGAGTAATTTTATCTCTCCGCGCGCCAGGTCACTGGCTGCAAGAGAGGGGATCGATACAACAGGAATAAAAGGTTCTGGCCCAAATGGAAGAATTCTGGAACAGGACCTGATTGCGTATTTGGCTTCGAAACCTAAAATTACCCCACTGGCTAAAAAAAGGGCAGAAGAGGAGCAACTTTGCACCAATTGTACCGGCAGCGGTTTGGGCGGAGCTATCACGGCCAAAGATCTCAAACATCCTGGTGCTGCATCTGATGAATTTGAAATCAAAAGATTATCCAATATCCGGAAGCTGATTGCCAAAGCGATGCTCAGCTCTTTGCAAAATTCGGCCCAGCTGACCCACCATCTGTCTGCGGATGCGCGTCAGCTTACCCACTTGCGCAAAGTGGTTAAAAAAGCGGTTGACGAAGGTTATCCAACGAATATTACGCTGAACGACCTGATCTGTTTTGCTGTGATCAAAGCATTGAAAAAATATCCGCAAGTAAACACCCATTTCATGGATGACTCGATGAAATATTTCAAAAAGATTCATTTGGGTATTGCGGTGGATACGGATCGCGGATTGATGGTTCCGGTCATTCGGAATGCGGATGATCTCTCCGTTCAGGGATTATCCAATCAGTTGAAGGAAGTAGCCGCTGCCTGTAAGAATGGGAGCATCAATCCCGACTTGCTTGCCTCGGAAGCTGCCACCTTTACTGTGTCTAATCTGGGAAATTACGGAGTAGAAATGTTTACTCCTGTTATCAATCTTCCCCAGACCGCCATTCTTGGTGTAAATGCCATAATACCAAGACCTAAAGAGCTTGGCGATGGGGTTTATGGCTTCGTTCCACACCTTGGATTGAGCCTTACCTACAACCACCAGGCACTCGATGGTGGAGAAGCTACCCGATTTTTGAAACAAATTGCGACAGAAATCGAAAACTTAACCATTGAACTTTAACATTAAGCAAATTTAAAATGAGCAAAAATTACGATCTGGCAATTATCGGTGGTGGACCTGCAGGATATGTTGCAGCTGAACGCGCCGGACACAAGGGACTCAAAGTAGTTCTGATCGAGAAAAGCGAATTGGGCGGCGTATGCCTGAACGAAGGTTGTATCCCTACTAAAACCCTGCTGTACAGTGCAAAATTGTATGACAATGCCATCGGAGCTTCCAAGTATGGCGTTGAGGCCAAAGAGGTGACTTTCGATTTTGGCAAGATGATGTCGAGAAAAGAGAAAGTGGTTAAGAAGCTGGTTGGTGGTGTTGGACTGAAAATGAAGGAGCACCATGTGGATGTACTTAAAACGGAGGCTTACATCAAGGGTCGTTCTGCTTCAGGTATCTCCATCACGGTAGGTGACGAGGAGATTGAAGCGGCTAATTTGCTGATTTGCACAGGATCAGAGGCTTTTATTCCCCCGATTCCAGGACTTGGAACACCCGACGAAATTATTCTCACTAACCGTGAAATTCTTAAACTGAAAGAGCTGCCTGCCTCGCTGGTGGTGATCGGTGGCGGTGTCATCGGCATGGAGTTTGCCAGTTTTTTCAACTCCCTGGGCACTACCGTAACCATTGTGGAGATGCTGGACGAAATTCTGACCGGCATGGACGGCGAGATGAGTGTCATGATGCGCCAGATATATGCAAAAAAAGGAATCACTTTCCATCTTTCATCCAAGGTAATTGAGGTTAAAGGAAATGAAGTGATCTTTGAAAAAGCCGGTAAAACGGAATCCGTTTCCGGAGATAAAATCCTGGTAAGTGTGGGCCGCAAACCTGTTACCAAAGGTTTCGGTCTTGAGAATCTTGGTGTCGAACTCGACAGGGGTGGCATCAAAGTGGACGAAAAAATGAAGACCAACGTGCCGAATGTCTATGCAGCCGGCGACGTAACCGGATTCTCCCTGCTTGCGCACACAGCCAGCCGCGAAGGCGAAGTGGTGGTCAACAACCTGACAGGCAGAAACGACCGGATGCGCTACAATGCCATTCCGGGAGTTGTTTATACCAATCCCGAATTCTCGGGAGTTGGTCTGACGGAAGAGAAAGCCAAAGAACAAAATATTGCCTACCGGAGTGTGAAACTTCCAATGGCTTATGCCGGTCGTTTTATGGTTGAGAATGAAGGTGGCAGCGGTTTATGCAAAGTATTGGTAGGGGAGAAGTACGGAGAGGTACTCGGCGTTCATATGCTTGGAAACCCCTCCAGCGAGATGATTTACGGAGCCTGCATGGCCATCGAGATGGAGATGACCCTCAAAGAGATGGAGGAGGTTGTTTTCCCGCATCCAACTGTTTCAGAAATATTTAAAGAGACCATTTTTGGTTTTTAATCATACAATTGTCCATTGCTAATTATAAGTTATGCCTAAAGTTGAGTTTATTGACCCGAGTGTTGCCAGAAAAGCCGGTGAGATCACATTTAAGCCGATTCCTGTTAATCAGTACAAAAAGACTATCAAAGAGGAAACTAAAAATTTTTCCGACGATGAGTTGATCCGCATCTACCACGACATGGTGGTGATCCGCGAGTTTGAAACCATGCTGAACCTCATCAAAACAACCGGTGAGTACAGCGGCGTTCCTTACGACCACCCGGGTCCGGCGCACCTTTCGATTGGTCAGGAAGCTTCTGCTGTCGGAATGGCCTATACCCTCACTGTGGACGATTTTATCTTTGGCTCGCACCGCAGTCATGGTGAAATACTGGCAAAGGGACTTAGCTCAATTCAAAAACTGGACGATGTGCAGTTGATGCATATCATGGAGACTTTCTTTGAAGGAACCATTCTGAAAATCGTACAAAAAGATTTCAAGGGAACCGTCAAGGAACTTGGTCGTAAATTTTTGATTTACGGAACGCTGGCCGAAATTTTTGCCCGTGAAACCGGTTTCAACAAGGGTTTGGGAGGTAGTATGCACGCCTTCTTTACCCCGTTTGGCGTTTATCCAAACAATGCCATTGTCGGTGGTAGTGGTGATATCGCTGTTGGGGCAGCGCTTTACAAAAAGGTAAACCGCAAAAAAGGAGTGGTGGTGGCCAACATTGGCGATGCCTCCATGGCTTGCGGTCCGATTTGGGAAGGGATCTCTTTCGCTGCCATGGACCAGTTTACCCAACTCTGGGATGATGGCATGAAAGGCGGGCTGCCAGTGATCTTCAACATCATGAACAACCAGTACGGCATGGGTGGACAGACAGCCGGTGAAACGATGGGTTACGGTATGGCTGCCCGCATAGGCGCCGGCGTTAATCCCGACCAGATGCATGCCGAAAGGGTGGACGGATACAACCCGCTTGCTGTTATTGACGCTTACAAAAGGAAATTAAAAATCATAGAGGAGAAGAAGGGGCCTGTTTTGCTGGAGGTGCTTACCTACCGTTTCAGCGGCCACTCACCTTCGGATGCCTCCTCCTACCGTTCGAAAGAGGAAGTAGAGGCCTGGCAAAACCAGGATTGCATCCATTCTTACGCCAAAAACCTGGTGGAAGCCGATGTTACAGATCAGAAAAAGCTGGATGGAATCTGGGATGAGATCAAAGCGCTGATGGTCGAAATGCTGAAAGTTTCGATCGACGAAAGTGTTTCTCCCCGCATGGATATTCGCCAGCGTCCGGACCAAATTGGGGAGATGATTTTCTCCAATACACCAACGGTTTCGATGGAAGATCGTCCGGTTGAGGTCAATCATGCCATGGCTGAAAATGCCAGGGTTATTCAATTGGCTAAGAAAGAGCGATTTGCTTTTGATGCTGAGGGCAAGTCCTTCTCTAAAATGAAGCAATACCAGCTTCGTGACGGAATTTTTGAGGCCATCATCGATCGTTTCTACAAAGATCCGACATTGATCGCATATGGTGAAGAGAACCGCGACTGGGGTGGTGCATTTGCCGTCTACCGCGGACTCACCGAAGCGCTTCCATACCACCGTTTGTTCAACTCACCAATTTCGGAAGCATCCATTGTTGGAACTTCCATTGGTTACGCCATGTGCGGAGGCCGGGTGATTCCGGAAATCATGTACTGCGACTTCCTGGGCCGTTGCGGCGACGAGGTGTTCAACCAATTGCCCAAATGGCAGGCGATGAGCGGCAATGTGTTGAAGATGCCTGTCGTTTTGCGGGTATCCGTGGGCTCCAAATATGGCGCTCAACACTCCCAGGACTGGACCTCATTGGTAGCGCACATCCCCGGATTGAAGGTGGTTTTCCCTGTAACCCCTTATGATGCTAAAGGTTTGATGAACACTGCACTTCAGGGTACTGATCCCGTTGTTTTCTTCGAGAGCCAACGAGTTTATGATATCGGCGAACAGTTTCATGCCGGCGGTGTCCCGGAAGGGTATTACGAAATACCAATGGGTGAACCGGATGTGAAAAAAGTTGGTAAAGATGTTACCATCCTGACAATCGGTGCTACCTTGTACCGTGCCCTTGATGCGGCCAAAATATTGGAAGAGAAATATGGCCTTTCGGCGGAAGTTATTGATGCCCGTTCGCTCGTTCCGTTCAATTACGGACCGGTCATCGAATCTGTTAAAAAAACAGGCAGGATATTGATCTCAGGCGATGCCACCAGTCGCGGATCGTTCCTGAATGACCTGGCAAGGAACATCACCGAGTTGGCCTTCGATTACCTCGATGCACCTCCGGTAGTGGTCGGATCGCGCAACTGGATCACACCTGCCTACGAGTTGGAAGAGGCCTTCTTCCCGCAACCAAGCTGGTTCCTCGATGCCATCCACGAAAAGATTGTTCCGCTGGCAGGTTATGTGCCCGGCGAGAATTTTACTGACAAGGAGCAGATCAGAAGGGCGAAGATGGGGGTGTGAGGACAAATGCGAATTAAGAGGGGGAGAAGGGGCGAGTGGATGACTAGGACGACTGGGATGACTAGGATGACTGGGATGACTGGGATGACTAGGATGACTGGGATGACTAGGATGACGGAAAGACTGAGGGACAGGGGGACTTGGAGAGTAAAGAGGTGAAAATGTGAAACTTGAGGAGGGCCCTGAGCGAAGCCGATGGGGAAATGTTAAAATTGAGATATTGAAGATGAGGTTCTACCCTGAAAGGGTTAAATATCAATAACCCGGGATAAAGCGACGAAGGAGCGGTACCCCGGGTAGAAGAAACACATTGAAAACCGTCCGCGAATAAATTTTGATAGAAGCTTATCTCTTGCTATCGGACGGAATTGATAAAATATAAAAAGAAGAAAACAACAATATGGTTTTCTGGAGCCGATCGAACTTTTTGCCCGCAAAAAAACTGAGCTTTCACCGGTTTTGAAAGAGATCAATTATCGTGGAGCCTGTCTGATTGCAGCCCACCAATACCTCAAAGCCATTGAAGGTAAGGGTTATCTCGATCAAAACGGAAAACCATTTTCGAACAGACGCGATCAGCTAGTAACCCTAGGAATGGCCCTAATAACTTACATAAGAAACCGTTAAAAATTATTACACAGAGATATTATTACTCCTGAATGAAACTAAAAATGGCTTTGAGATTGTTGCCTGATCAACGAAACACTTGAGGAATCCCCGAGTGCGCAGAGAGAAAAATCGCTTGCGATTTTTAAACTCAGTGAACTCAGTTTTTTCTCTAAAATTTATCCAAAGGCAAAAATATCTATACACACTAAATTCTCGATTATTTGAAAATTATTCTCTGTGTTAAAAATTTAAACATTCTCTTCTAAATCATACCAATCATGCATGACGAAATTGTAAAACACGTTCTGCCTGCCCTTCGGATGCTGGCATCAAGGGAAAATATCCTGAACATCCGTTTGGATAACCGCGAGGCGATTCTAAAAACTGAGGATGAACAGGAGTTGAGAGATCTTCCATTTATTCAGGATGATTCGACCATTTTGGTTGTCGATGAAACTACCAATCCCGCTGAAATTATCTCCGATTTGGAGGTCAAACTATCGATGTGGAGAGAGGAACGATCCTATTATCCCGATTATGTATGGATCCGAGACATCGGGCTGGTGGCGCTGGCCCCTAACGCTGCCCAGCTTGATGAAATGCTTGGTAAAGCGGAAGTTGATTATTCAATTGTACAGGGCAGATTATCAGACAAAATTACCATTGTAACCGGTGCCGCCATGGGTTTTGGTGCAGGTATAGCGGAGATGCTATTCCAGGAGGGCGCCAATGTGGTGATTGCCGACTGGAATGAGGAGGCCGGCAGCCAGATGGCTGATGCTTTAAATGAAGCGCTTACCAGCAACAGGGCACTGTTTGTTAAGGTGGATGTCTCCGATGCAGAATCTGTCGAAAATCTGATATCTGCAACTGTCAAGCACTTTGGAGGATTGGACCTGATTGTGAGCAATGCGGGAGTTTTAAGGGCAGGTGGACTCGATGAAATGACCCCTGAAAACTTTGATTTCATGACCAATGTCAATTACAAAGGTTATTTTCTTTGCGCAAAATACGCCTCGGCAGTCATGAAGATCCAGGCGAAATACAGAAAGGACTATTTTACGGATATCATCCAGATCAATTCGAAATCAGGATTGAAAGGGAGTAACAAGAATTTTGCCTATGCAGGCGGAAAGTTCGGCGGGATCGGTCTGACGCAATCTTTTGCCATGGAGCTGATGCCCCACAAAATCAAGGTGAACGCTGTATGTCCGGGGAATTTCTTCGAAGGTCCGCTTTGGAGCGATCCTGATAAGGGCTTATTTGTCCAGTATTTGAAGGCAGGGAAAGTAGCCGGGGCAAAAACAATTGAGGATGTCAAAGCTTACTACGAAGAGCAGGTTCCGGCAGGTCGCGGATGCCGGGTCAAGGATGTATTCCGGGCAATTCTTTACATCATTGAACAGGAATACGAGACAGGACAAACGGTGCCAGTTACCGGCGGGCAGAATATGTTGAATTAGTTTGAAATGTTTGAAATGTTTGAAATGTTTGAAATGTTCAGGATTTAGAACCCTTCAAACTTTTCAAACCTTTTAAACCCTTTAAACAATCATAAAACAAAGAACGAATCTATAAGAATAAAAAAATGAAGACCAGAGCGGTAAGATTATATGGGAAGAAAGACCTTCGTTTGGAAGAGTTTGAACTTCCGTCCATCAAAGAGAACGAGATATTGGCCAAAGTAATATGTGACTCCCTATGCATGTCCTCCTACAAGGCGGCATCACAGGGTACCGATCATAAGCGCATCCCAAACGATGTGGCAGATAACCCGATCATTATTGGTCATGAATTTGCCGGCGAACTGGTTGAAATAGGTTCCAAATGGCAAAGCCAGTTCAAACCCGGTGATAAATTTTCGATCCAGCCCGCACTGAATTATGCGGGCGGTCCCGTTGGCGTGCTGAGCGCCCCGGGATATTCCTACCAATTTATTGGCGGTGACGCTACCTATGTGATTATCCCCAATGAGGTGATGGAGCTGGGAGCGTTGTTACCCTTCTCGGGAGCAGGCTTTTACCCGGCATCACTGGCTGAACCACTCTCCTGCGTGATCGGCGCCATGCATGCCAATTACCACATCACTCCCGGTTCCTATATTCACAACATGGAAATTGTGGCAGGAGGTAAAATGGCTATTCTGGCAGGTGTCGGCCCGATGGGCCTGGCTGCTATCAACTACGTGCTGAACCGCGAGGACCGCAAACCCTCCCTTTTTGTGGTCACAGACATTGAACAATCCAGGCTCGACAGGGCTGCATCGCTTTATACTGTTGCATATGCCGCATCCCGCGGGATTGATCTCAAATACATCAATACATCAGGTTTTGCAGATCCTGTTAAGTCACTAAAATCCCTAACGGGTGATGCCGGATACGATGATGTGTTCGTTTTTGCACCGGTGTCTCCGGTTGTTGAACAGGCAGATGCATTACTGGATTTTGACGGATGTCTCAATTTTTTTGCTGGTCCTTCCAATCCTGAATTCAGTGCGAAAGTCAATTTTTACAATGTGCATTACGCTTATACCCATCTCGTAGGAACCAGTGGGGGCAACACTAACGATATGAAAGAGGCGATTCAACTGATGTCGGAAGGACTGGATCCAGCCGGACTGGTTACCCATATTGGGGGATTGAATGCCGTAATCGATGCGACACTTCATCTTCCCGAAATCCCGGGGGGTAAAAAATTGATCTACAACCATATCGAAATGCCCCTGACTCCCATCACCGATTTTGCAGAAAAAGGAAAATCAGATCTGCTCTTTGCCGAACTTGACCGGATCTGCCAAAAGCACAATGGACTCTGGAACCTTGAAGCAGAATGTTATCTTCTCAAAACGATTTCATAATCAGGATTGACGCATTGACTCGTTCACTTCGCTGAGTGCCCGAATTTCAAAAGTGAAAATAGTTAAGGTTGCCTTCATTTCCATTTTCCATAAAATTGCTAACTTTCAGCATCAATTGACATTCTATGGAAAAAGAGAAGCTTGACCAGATTTCGATCTCTTCGCTGTTTAAACGACGAAAAACCGACCGTGACATCTTTCAGGAGCTGATGCCCAACAAGGTCAAGGAGGTGTTGCTTTTTGCGACCCTTTATGATGCTTATTCCATTGAACGTGAGGGACAGTTTTCGGATAAGATATTTGGCGAATACCTGCAGCTAAACCTCTATGCCGCGCCGCGCTTTACCAGTGTCAACACGCCCGAAGACGTTGTGCCTACCGTCAATAGTCGCCATTTCGACCTCATCATCATCATGGCAGGTGTCGACAAGGTGATGCCCCTCAAAGTCGCCGAACTGATCCATTCGCACAAATCCAGAATACCCATCCTGCTGTTGGTCAACAATAACAATGATGTTGGCTATTTCAAGCGTGCGGCTGCACAAGTCCCAGCTATCGACCGTGTCTTCGTATGGAATGGCAATTCCAACATCTTCCTGGCGATGATCAAATACATCGAAGACAAGCGTAATGTCGACAGGGATACGGTGCTTGGTGGGGTTCGGATTGTTCTGTTGGTCGAGGATTCCGTTAAATATTACTCCAGATATCTGCCTTTGCTATTTTCCAGCGTACTGACTCAGACACAGGCACTTGTATCAGATGATTCAACGGATGAACTGCACAAAATATTTAAGTACAGGGCACGTCCAAAGATACTGTTGGTCAGTACCTATGAAGATTCGATTCAGATCATAAACAATTACAAGGATTTTCTCCTTTGCGTGATTTCGGACGTTAAGTTTGCAAAGGAGGGAGTCAATGATGAGGAAGCCGGAATTGAACTTTTAAAATATACCAAAAAGAGTTTAAAGTATCCGATTCCACTGCTTTTGCAATCCCATGATATCGAAAATGCCAAAAGGGCTGAGGCAATCGGAGCGGGATTTATTACCAAGAATTCGGATACCCTGTCGCACGACATCCATGAATTTATCAACAGTAAACTTGGGTTTGGGGATTTTATTTTCAAAGATAAAAAGGGAAACAAAATTGCCTGTGCCAGAAACCTTCATGAGTTTGAAGAGCTGGTCGCAAAAGTGCCGATGGAGTCGCTGTTGTTTCATGCCCGGGAAAATGGTTTCTCTACATGGCTCATGGCCCGTGGCGAAATCAATATGGCTGAGCGGCTCATACCTTACAAAGTTGAAGATTTCGAAGATACTGCGAGGCTGCGCGATTTTATTCTTAGCGTATTTAGCGATGTCAGTGAAAAGAAAAACAGGGGACGGATTATCAATTTCGATGCAAGCCTGATTGCCGGAAACCGCTATATTGTCCGCATGGGACTCGGATCGCTCGGCGGAAAGGGGAGAGGTCTGGCCTTTATGAGCAATTTGCTGGAGAACATCGATATGAAGGCGATTCTTCCTGGAATTAACATCCGAATGCCTGCTACATCCGTCATTGGAGCCATCGAATTCGATAAATTTTTGGAATCGAACAATCTGTTTGATCTGGCTTTTCATACTGCCGATCAGGAGCATATTAAAAATGCATTTTTAGCCGGAGATTTAGGTATCTCACTGAAAGATAAGCTTATGCAATACATTCAGCAGATCACACAACCTTTGGCTGTCCGCTCTTCCGGATTGTTTGAAGACTCTCTGTTGCAACCCTTTTCAGGTGTTTACGATACCTACCTCATTCCGAACAATCATCCTGATCCGGAGATCCGGTTCGAACAGCTGCAAAATGCTGTAAAACTGATCTATGCCTCCGTCTTCAGCAACGATGCACGCTCCTATTTTCAAGCCATCAATTACAAAATAGAAGAGGAGAAAATGGCTATCATCATTCAGCCGGTTGTCGGACATGAACACAATGGAAAATTTTATGTCGACATCAGCGGAATTGCGCAATCCTACAACTATTATCCCTATTCCTACATGCAACCGGAAGATGGTTTTGCCGTGGCTGCCTTGGGACTGGGGCAGGCAGTTTCGGGAGGGGAGAAGGCGTTCCGGTTTTGTCCGAAATATCCAGCCATGAATGTTGGTTCCATCTCGGATCAGGTTAGGGATACCCAAAGGGAATTTTATGCCATCGATCTGACACACAATGAATTTGATATGTTTCAGGAGGGCGAATTGGCAGCCATCCGGAAGTTTCCTGTCTCTGCTGCCGAAAAAGATGGGGTCATCGATCAATGCGTCTCTACTTACGACATGGAAAACGAGGTGATCCTGCCCGGAATAGGACCCCGTGGACCCCGTGTCGTTGACTTTGCCAATCTGCTGAAATACAACCAGGCACCGATGGCCGATTCCTTGCTTGTACTGATGAAACTGTTTCAACAGGCCATGGGTTCACCAGTGGAAATGGAATTTGCCATCGATCTGAAAAAGGGTGATAATGGCTGGCCTACCTTTTATCTGCTCCAATTGAAACCGCTTATCCGCAGGGAGGATGACCTAGAAATTGATCTTGACGAACTTGACAGAAGTAATTTAATTCTGCTCTCCCAAAAGGGAATGGGCAATGGAAAGATCAAAGGGATCCATGACGTTTTGTATGTCGATATCAATCATTTCGACAGAACCAGAACCAAAGAAATTGCCGCGGAAATCATGGAATTCAATAAGCTTCTCTGTAATGAAGATAGGAAGTATGTATTGATCGGTCCCGGTAGATGGGGCACGCGTGATGATTTTACAGGTATCCCCGTTAGGTGGGCACACATCAACAATGCAAAAGTGATCGTTGAAATAGGATTGCCAGACTTTCCGCTGGATGCATCTCTTGGGTCCCATTTTTTCCACAATGTTACCTCCATGAATGTTGGCTATTTCTCTGTTCCGGTGGTCGATGGGAATGAATTTGTCAACATGAAATTGCTGGATGATCAAAAATTGATTCAGGAAGGAAAATTTGTGAGATGGGTCCGCTTCGAAAATGATTTGGAAGTGTTGATGGATGGAAGAAAAAGGACGGCTGTAGTTAGAATGAAATAAAATAGTCAGAAAGTGATATGAGAGCATTAAAATTTTTTATAGTAGTAGTGATCGCGTTGGTCCTGTTTTATTTTGCAGGACCAACCATACCCAAACCAGTTCTGAACCAAAATCTTCCAAAGATAGAGGGGAGTGTTGGAAATTATGTGGAAGCATTGAACAGCCAACCGGGTCTGAAAATAAGACCCGGTTGCGAAGCAAAGATTCTTTGGGCCAACGATTCAACCCGACAGGCAACCGAATATGTCCTTTTGTACCTGCATGGTTTTTCGGCAAGCTGGAGAGAAGGCTATCCTGTCAATGAGGAATTTGCGAAGAACTTTGGCTGCAATGCCTTTTTTGTCCGTTTGGCATCCCATGGTGTGGTTTCAGAAAATCCATTGATTGATATGACTCCGGAAAGACTCTATGAATCAGCCAAAGAGGCGCTTGTTGTAGCCCATCAATTGGGGCAAAAGGTTGTGATCATGGGTTGTTCTACTGGTTGCACCCTGGGATTGAAATTGGCGGCCGATTTTCCTGAGCTGGTTTACGGGATGATACTCTATTCACCGAACGTACAGATCAAGAATAAGACAGCAGTTTTGCTTTCCGGGCCATGGGGATTGCAGATTGCAAGATTAAACTTAGGTAGTAAATTCAGGGTTACTGCCGATGACCCCAACGGGGAAGTTTGTAAATACTGGAATTGCAGCTACCGTGCCGAGGGAATAGTCTATTTGCAGCAGTTGCTGGATGCCACGATGAATCAGAAGCAGTTTGCCAAAGTAAAATGTCCGGTCTTTATGGGTTATTATTTCAAAGACGAACAAAATCAGGACAATGTCGTTGAGGTTAAGGCCTCTTTAAAAATGTTCAAAGAGTTGGGAACACCTGAAACCCAAAAGCGTTCTGTCGATTTTCCCAACGCAGGGAATCATGTGCTGTGCAGCACGCTACTTTCCGGAGCAGTTCCTGAGGTTAGAAATGCTACCTTTCAGTTTGCCGAGGAGGTTCTGGGTTTGAGATCAAATAAATAATAGTTGTGCAACTCTGTGATTCCTCCGTGCGACTCTGTGTAATTTTTAGAGCTGTTACAAATTACAATGAAGCTAATTCCGCCTGAAGCTCCCTGATAGCCGCTTCGCATTGAATTTCGAAATTTCTGATGTGCATTGGATAGCTCTCCACATCCACCCCTTCAATGGTTTTGAGCTGAAATTGTTTCATCTCCTTCTCCAAATCTGTCATGCCCATAATTTGCAGGGAGGATTTTGCCTTATGTGCCTCCTTGCCCAATGCCGTATATTGCCCGGACTGGTAAAGCAAATTAAGGTTTTTTATAAAGTCAGGTACCTGTAAAATAAACATTTCGATCATTTCGCGGACAATTGCATTATTGCCTTCGGTGATCGTTTTGAGGTAATTTAAATCTGTGTAGCTCATTTTTAAGGGTTTTATGATCTCATTCCTAATCGGGCTGGAATACAATATCGATTTGACATGAGTTTTGTTAGGAACTTCTCTCCATATTTTTCTTATTTTTGGCACTTGCAAGGTATTTCAAAATCACCTCTCCGTTACCAGGTCCAAACTGGTTTACGGAATAAGGAATAACAGTTTTTTTGTGAAAAGTTCATATAAATGTAACAAGTATAATGATTAAATAAGCATTTACAGGCTTATTTAGCAGAGCAATTATAAAACTCAAATTTAGACTGATGCTTAAAACCAATTTTCACCGGATCCATCTGGGCTACCACGCGAAGATGGCTGAGTTTGCAGGCTTTGATATGCCAATTGAATACAGCGGCATAAAAGATGAACATCTGACTGTTCGTCATGGTGTTGGTGTTTTCGACGTATCCCACATGGGCGAAATATGGGTAAAGGGTCCAAAGGCCCTGGATTTTCTTCAGACGGTAACCTCCAACGATGTTTCGGTACTTCAGCCCGGACAAGCGCAATACTCTTGTTTTCCTAATGCGAAAGGCGGAATCGTTGATGATTTGCTTGTCTACTTTTTCTCACAGGAGAAATATTTACTGGTGGTTAACGCTGCTAATGTTGAGAAAGACTGGAACTGGCTTGTTAGTCAGAACAGCATAAGCGTTTTGCTCGAAAATACCTCGGATGCTATCTCTCAGTTGGCAGTTCAGGGACCCAAAGCGGTCGAAGTTCTTCAGAAACTCACTGCCGTGAACCTGGCAGATATCAAATACTACACCTTCACGGTAGGTGAAATGGCCGGAGTGAAAGATGTAATCATCTCAGCAACCGGATATACCGGAGCCGGTGGTTTTGAATTGTACTTCCACAACAAGTATGCCGAAACCATGTGGAACGCCATCTTTGAAGCTGGCAAGGATCTGGGAATCAAACCCATTGGATTGGCTGCCCGTGACACATTGCGTCTCGAGATGGGATTTTGTCTCTATGGAAACGATATCGATGATACGACTTCACCCATTGAAGCCGGTTTAGGTTGGATCACTAAATTCAATGATCACAAGGAGTTTATCGACAAAGAGCTGCTCTTGAAACAGAAAAAACAGGGAACAGCCAGCCGATTGTGCGGATTTGAGATGATCGACAGGGGAATTCCACGTCACCACTATTCAATCACCGACGCTTCTGGCAAGGTGATTGGTAGAGTAACTTCCGGGACTCAATCCCCGATACTCGAAAAGGGTATTGGTATAGGTTATGTTCCAACCGAGTTGTCAAGACCGGGCAGTGAGATTTATATGGAAGTGCGTGGCAAGTTGCTAAAGGCCAAAGTCGTAAAGATGCCTTTTATCTAGACTCTTTCCATATCCCTCATTTTGTGCATACTTAACCTAAAATTAACTGATTTTTGTCATATTTAAAGGATAAAAGTGCTAATTTCACGCACTCAACTCGTAGGTTAAGTTCATAAAATTTAAGTAGTTAAATATCTAATTGAATCAATATTTTAACCCTTCCGGCAGCGTCCGGCAAGTATGTCAAATCATTAAAACAGACACCCATGAAGAAGCATAATTTTTACGCGGGCCCCTCTATTCTTCCCGAGTTCACGATTCAGAAAACAGCTGAAGCCATTATCAATTTTGCCGGAACCACATTGTCCGTTATGGAAGTTTCGCACCGCAGCAAAGAATTTGTAGCTGTTATGGATCAGGCAATCGCGCTGGTTAAAGAACTGCTGGAAGTTCCTGAAGATTATGAAGTTCTTTTACTGCAAGGTGGAGCAAGTACCCAGTTCTACATGGCCCCTTACAACCTGATGAAAAGCAAAGCCGGATACATGAACACGGGTGTTTGGGCAACAGCAGCCATCAAGGAGGGAAAATTTTTTGGTGAAGTGGTAGAAGTGGCTTCCTCAAAAGATAAAAATTTCAATTACATCCCCAAAGGGTTTGATATTCCAGCTGACCTGGATTATCTGCACATCACAACCAACAACACCATTTTCGGTACAGAGATGCTCTATGATCTGGATTCTCCGGTTCCATTGGTAGCCGATATGTCGTCCGATATCTTCAGTCGTCCGCTCGATATTTCCAAATATGCCGTGATTTATGCCGGTGCACAGAAAAATCTTGCTCCTGCCGGGGTCACACTGGTCATTGTTCGCAAGGATGTGCTTGGCAAAACCGGACGTGCAATCCCAACCATGATCAACTACCAGACACACATCGATAAAGAGTCGATGTTCAATACTCCACCATGCCTACCAATATTCGCCGCCCTTCAGACCCTTTTGTGGCTGAAAGAGAATGGTGGCATCAAGGCTATGGAGGCGAAGAATATCGCGAAGGCTAAATTGCTTTATGATGAAATCGACCGTAACTCGTTGTTCCAGTCTACAGTACCTAATCCTGCCGATCGTTCCCGTATGAATGTTACTTTCGTGATGACCCCAGGAAACGAGCCTCTGGAGAAGGATTTTCAGGCTTTTGTCAAAGAGAACAACATGGTTGGTATCGAAGGTCACCGCAGTGTAGGTGGTTTCAGAGCATCCATTTACAATGCCATGCCGATCGAGAGTGTTGCAGCGCTGGTAAAAACGATGAAAGATTTCGAAGCAAAGCAATAGTATGGCCATCTTAAAACCTTTCAGGGGACTCCGTCCTCCGGTAGATCTGGCTGCCCGGGTCGCCTCCCGTCCATACGATGTACTCAATTCGGAAGAAGCGCGCCGTGAGGCAGAGGGAAATCCCTACTCACTGCTCCACATCATCAAGCCCGAAATCGACCTTCCGGTTGAAATGGATGAACACAGTCCTGAAGTTTACCAAAAAGCTGCCGCCAACCTTGGACTCTTCAAGTCCAAAGGCTGGTTGCGCAAAGAGAATCAGGAGTATCTATATATTTATGCCCAAACCATGGATGGCCGCACCCAGTATGGCCTGGTGGGTTGTGCCTCGGTGGATGATTACCTGAACGGCATCATCAAAAAGCACGAACTCACCCGAGCCGACAAGGAAGAAGACAGGATGAAACACGTGCGCATCACTGATGCCAACATGGAACCGGTATTTTTTGCCTATCCGGCTGTTGCCGAAATAGATCGAATTGTTGCCAGTATTGTCGAATCCCGTAAGCCCGAATATGATTTTGTGGCCAGCGATGGCTTTGGTCACCATCTTTGGCTGATCGATGACAGGAAAACTATTGATAAACTTGTCGGTCTGTTTGCTGCGATTCCGGCAACCTATGTTGCTGATGGCCATCACCGTACAGCTGCTGCTGCGCTGGTAGGAAAAGAAAAGAGAGCTGCAAATCCCGGTTATAACGGAACAGAGGAGTTCAACTACTTTCTGGCGGTCCATTTCCCGGATAACCAGTTGCGTATCATCGACTACAACCGCGTGATCAAAGATTTGAACGGACTCTCTTCTGAAGAATTGCTTCAAAAGCTGGGTGTCGATTTTGAGGTAGCCAAAATTGGCCCGGAGATCTACAAGCCGGAAGCATTGCACATCTTCTCCATGTATCTGGATGGCACATGGTACAAACTGACAGCCAAACCAGGCAGATACAACGACAACGATCCTATCGGGGTTTTAGACGTGACCATTCTATCGGCTTTGGTGCTGGATAAAGTCCTTGGTATCAAAGATCTCAGAACTGACAAGCGAATCGATTTTGTTGGCGGCATCAGGGGATTGGGCGAGTTGAAGCGCAGGGTTGACTCAGGAGAAATGAAGGTGGCTTTTGCCCTCTACGCGGTTTCCATGCAACAGCTGATCAATATTGCCGATTCGGGTAATATCATGCCCCCAAAAACAACCTGGTTCGAACCGAAACTGCGCTCCGGACTCGTCGTGCACGAACTACACTAGATAGTTTGAAGGGTTTGAAAAGTTTAAAAGGTTTGAAATGTTCGGAATCACGAACATTTCAAACCTTTTTCGATTTTGGGAATTCTGGTTTTATCTTCTTATTTCCCATCCTTCGCACCTTTCAAAAGTGTTGCTGTTCCGTCCGAAATTAGCTTGCCAACTTTTTTGGACATGCTACCGCGGACGGTTCCTTATTCATCATTCCTAACCCGGGGTACCACTCCTTCGTCGCTTTACCCCGGGCTATTCACATTATACCCCTCAGGGGTAGTATCCGACAGGGATTAACATTGTAGTTGGGAAATTTAGGATTGTGCAACTGCCAATTTTCACATTTTCACATTTCCCAATTTGCATATTATTTTCACCCTTCGACTACGCTCGACTAGGATTGCGTTAGATAGCCCCTCGGCTTCGCTCGGGGACCAGTCTCATCTTCTCACTCTCTCAGTTCTCCCAGTCCCTCCGTCATCCCAGTCGTCCCAGTCATCCCAGTCTCTCCGTCTTTCCGTCTCTCCGTCTTTCCGTCTCTCCCTCATTTCTTCACCGGGTTCAGTCTGAACAAGTAAGAGAGCGTCACCTGCAAACCGTTTGTTTGAGAGGGATCATATCCATAATTTTTGTAATCGTACAGATTGGTTAGGGAGTAGAAGACACGGGCATCGAGGGCCAATGCGCCGGCATGTTTCAAACGAATCTCCGATCCAATGCCGCCGGTAAATAGAAAGTCAACCCTCGAATCGATTGGCTTACCCCAGTAGGGAATAGGGCCAACCGAAGGGATGCCGGGAGAGGAAGGGTTCATTCCCTGACTGTCGGATATCAAAAACGCGACAGTCGGGCCCAGATTGAGCGTAAAACGGTAGGCTTTGGTACCAAGATTGGCATGGGTCATGATCGGAATGTCAATGTAATTCAGCTTGTGCACATAAGTTTGGGTTAATCCTGCGACAGGTTTCTCTTCCCACCCTTTTTGTAGGTAGTTGACCTCAACCTGGATGCCAACATGCGGCTCAGAAATCATCCTGAAAAGGAGTCCTGCAGATTTTCCGGTAAACATATTCTGCTCAACATTGGGCTTGAATTTTACCCTGCTGAGAACCATGCCACCCTTTGCCCCGAAATAGAACTCCTTTTTAAAAGGTTCAATTTGAGCAAACGCAGGCAACGAAAAGTGGAAAAACAGCAGTAGTCCGATGCTGATTTTTAAAACGCTGAATTTTAGACTATTGATTGAGTGAAAAAATATTTTGTTCTTCATTTGCTAATTTATGCGCACTTCATTTAAACTTTGGCAGCGGATTTTAGTCAGACCAGTACCAATCCTTCCGTAAAAGTAGAAAAATGAATCTCTTTTGCTAAATTTGGCTTCAATTTATTTTCAATGACGACCACCGAAAACCTCAAATTTATTCATAGTCAGCTTCCTGCTAAGGTGAAACTTGTAGCCGTTTCGAAAACCAAAAGCAATGATCAAATTCTGGAAGCCTACCAGGCAGGCCAACGGCTGTTTGGTGAGAACAAGGTACAGGAACTGATCGGGAAATGGAAGGAGTTGCCAAAAGATATTGAGTGGCATTACATCGGCCATCTCCAAAGCAACAAAGTGAAGCAGATCGTCCCTTTTATCTCCCTCATTCATGGGGTTGACAGTTATAAACTGCTTGAGACGATCGACAAGGAAGCTAAAAGGTGTAACCGGGTTATCCCTGTTTTGCTGGAGTTTCATATTGCCGAAGAGGAGAGCAAATTTGGTTTAACGCTCAAAGATGCAAAGGGAATTCTCTCGATGCCGGAGATCGGTTCTTTGGAGAATATCACCATAGCAGGTGTCATGGGCATGGCTACATTTACCGATGATACAGCCGTCATAAAAGCTGAATTTGAGCAGCTTGCAAAAATATTTCAGCTGTTGAAGCAGAAGTATTTTGGCGCGAGCAGTCAATTTTGTGAACTGTCCATGGGAATGTCGGATGATTATTTGATTGCCGTTTCGGCAGGGAGTACCCTTGTAAGGATTGGCAGCAAAATTTTTGGTGCTCGATAAAATAGGAAAGATTCAAATAAATTTCTCAGTAGATTAATGAATTGAAAATCAGGAGTATATTATTTATTTTGTTGCTGATTGCTGCTACCCGCTTTGCATGGGCTCAGGACATCTCAATCAATCCCAACCAACCGGATGGTACTACCTTTTGTAACCAATCTGTATTCGTAGCACCCAGTTTTACCATGGAGGCTACCTCCTCCGTTACCGGGATGAAAATTTCATTCAGCCAGGGTTTTCGTGTGGGTGAAGATGAGTTGCGCCTTTCGGGATATACAGGACCTATTGTTCCTGCCTGGTATGCCCTTCAAGGTTATTTAATGCTGTCGGGAGGCGCTAACATCAATGATTATGTTCTTGCCATCCGGAAGGTTCAGTATCTCAACAGTTCCACCTCACCTACCAATGGTAGCCGTATCCTCACTTTCTCTTTGGATGATGCCGATTACCTTCCTGCGACACATCATTTTTACAGATTCGTCAACAGCCCCGGACTTCCCTGGACCTCTGCAAAAACTGTAGCTGAGTCGTCTGCCATGAAGTACCATGGTTTGCAGGGGTATTTGGCTACCGTTACCTCAGTTGATGAGAACGACTTTATTAAAACCAAAACAAAAGGTGTAGGATGGATTGGAGCCTCTGATCAGGCAAAGGAAGGTGAGTGGAGATGGGTGACAGGTCCTGAAGGACTGGAAGATGGCGGCAAGGGTCAGTTGTTCTGGAAGGGTTCCGGATACCAGGCTAAAACCGATCCTGCTAATTATGGTCCGGTGAACGGTGCTTACCACAATTGGAACAGATGGAACATTCCCTATTCTGCTTCTCTTCCAATAACCAATTGGGAACCAAATAATTCAGGTGGGAATGAGGGTTATGCCCACATTACCTATTTTAATAATAATCCTTCGGAGTCATTCAAATGGAATGATCTGCCCAATGGCGGTGGTAGCGGTGATTATGCTTCGCAGGGGTACCTGATCGAATACGGGGACATGCCCGGAGACCCGAATGTCAAACTGACCGCAGATATTTCTTTGAAGGTGAATTCGGTCAGATTCAGTTCCAACCGTACTTTTACAAAATGTCAGGGTGATACGGTTCGCATAAACAGGTCGGATAGTTATGCCTCCTACGTTTGGCGTCCGGTTACCGGATTATCAAATCCGGTTATTTCAAATCCGATCGCAATACCGGGTGCAACCACCGAATATACCGTTACTGCCACCAATGGATCATGCCAGGATTCTGCAAAATTTATGGTTAACATTAACCCTGTCCCGGTCTCATTGCTTAAAGAAGTAGAAGACATTTGTATAGGGAATAAGGTAATACTTGATCCCGGCTTTCATGCAGGGTATTTGTGGAGTACAGGCGTACAAACACAAAAAATAACAGTAGGTACTTCCGGGTTTTACAAGGTCACGCTGAAGAGTAACAACGGATGTCAAACAATCGATTCAGTCAACGTGGTTGTTCATCAGTATCCTAAAATGGATCTGTCCAAACTGAATGACCTGACTTGCGGTTCGCTCACCTCTATTTTAAATATTTCGAGCGATATGGGTACCTATGTTATGACAAATGTAGCCACCAACCAGCAATTTCAGGGTACTACGGTCACCGTTCCCGCATATGGAAATTATCTATTTAATGCGCACGTGACTGATCAATATAACTGTCCGTCAGACACTTCCATGACCCTGCGTTTCCATAAGATCCCTGCGGTCGATTTTACCATTGATTCGACAGAATGCTATGGGTACAACTTGCTGGCCACCTATATTGGCGATGCCAGTGTTCCTGCCTCCCGTTTTACCTGGATCTTTGGAGGGGATACGATTAGCAACAAGTTGGGACAGAATGTGGAACAGATACCATTGGGAGTGAATCAGACCAAGCGGGATCTGGTATTAAAAGTGACAGAGGATGGCTGCACCGGATTCGACTCCCGCAACGATATACGAGTGATTCCCGATTTGAAGATCTTTGTAAAAGAATCGTTGCAATGCCAACCGGTTCCCTTTGATTTTTCGGCAACCAATACCGAAAATGTAGTGAAATATGAATGGGACTGGGGTGACGGAAGGAAAGGAACTGGAGAAGCTACTTCTCATCTCTATGCCAAAGAAGGATATTATGATGTAAACTTGGTGGTTACCACAGACAAAAATTGTATGAACTCGGTTACTTCTGAGAAAATGGTCTATGTGGCACCCATTCCAACCGTAGGGTTCTCGCTCTCACCTGCAACTTGTCTTAACCAGGGAAAAGATACTTTGAATTATGTCGGATCCGCCAACAACATGAATACCTATTACTGGGATCTGAAAGAATTTGATAAGGTTGAAATTGTTCAGTCTCCTGATACCACCGCCGGTCCTTTTGTTTTTGATCTGATCAACAAACCCAAAGCAAAATTGTCACTTTATGTCATCTCCCAATATGGATGCAGAAGTACCACCGAATCTCTCGAAGTTAAAAGAAGACCCCTCTTTTCATTCACTTCATCATTAATCGATGGTTGTGCACCGTTGGATGTACAATTTAAGGCGAAGCCGGATGATCCGGTCGATCAGTTGAATTTCAGTTGGGATTTTGGAGAAAGGAACCAGGGTTCAGGGGCCGATCTCAACCATGTTTATGAGGTGCCGGACCGAAAACATGATGTGTGGTTGCGTGCGCTTTCATCGGTTACCGGTTGTGCCGATTCATTGCACAATGCCAGATACATTACGGTTCATCCCAATCCCAAAGCACAGTTCACGATGGATCATGAAATAGTGTACAACGATGCTCCTCAGGTTATTTTTACGGATCAGAGCCTCGATGCAATCAACTACTATTGGGATTTTGGCGATGCCACCCATTCACGGGAGAAGGATCCTATTCACAATTATGCGGTGGTTGGTAGGAGAAAAGTGATTGAAACGGTCTACAATCAATTTGATTGTCAGGATACTACATCAAAATCGGTGTTGGTCGCTTTTAGCAAGATTTTTGCGCCCAATGCATTTTCACCTGGAGCGCCCAACGAAATCGACAGGGTTTTTCTGCTTTCGTCCGAAGGAATTAAAAAGGAGGGATACCACCTTACCATACTAAGCCGTTGGAACGATATCGTATTCGAGTGTAAAAATGAGATAAAAGGATGGGATGGCAGAATGACCAACGGGAATTATGCTCCATCCGGAAACTATGTATGGATTTTGGAATGCAATGACTTTCTGGATCGGCCTCACCGCCAATCCGGTTTGCTGACACTGGTTTTTTGATTGGGATTATTCCTATCTTTTGACGTTAATAAATTGATACTGGGATTTATGCTTAAATTCAAACTAACTATTCTCTTTCTCCTGATTTTTTCAGGTATCGTAAGCGCTCAAACCACTTCCAATACCTGTATAAAATCAACTGAAGGAACGGATTTCTGGTTTGGGTTTATGGAAAGCAGACATCATCAGAGTGGACATTATCTTGAGCTTACTTTGACATCCACCTTTACTTGTAATTTTAGTATCTATTTCGGGCAGTCGACAACTCCTTATCTGTCATCTACTTTACAGCCAAATACGCCTTTTCAGTGGCGACCTCCATGGACCATTGTGGAGCCAATTGGTTCCGAAAATATTGAAAAGAAAGCAATTCATATTGTTTCCGACCAGCCAATGAATATTTTTGCCCTGAACTGGAGCCCTAATTCGGCAGATGCAGCCGTGATCTTTCCAGTTGATGCTGTCGGAGATGAGTATTATGCCATGTGCTATGAACCTCATATCAATGAACAGGCAAATGGTTCGCCGGGAAATGCAAAAAACAGTGAATTTCTTGTTGTTGCAACTGAGGACAATACTAAAATATCCATCACCCCCACCAAAGTAACCGATCAGTTAAAGCCTGCAAATGTCCCTTTTCAAATCATACTGAACAAAGGTGAACTCTTCCAGGTTCAGTCGATGAACCACGCAAATCTGGCAGGACAGGGCGACCTGACAGGGAGTTACATCAAGAGTGACAAACCCATTGCCTTCTATTCCGGCTCCTGGTCAACAACAATTCCTAACTCTTCAAATTCTGCTTATGATCACCTGTACGAACAGATTCCGCCCGTACGATCATGGGGTAGGAAATTTGTTACAGTACCACTAAAAGGAAGGTCAATGGATGCATTCAGAATATTGGCTTCTGAAAATATGACAAATATTAGAATCGGCACGAACGCTCCAATCGTTCTCAACAAAGGTGGTTGGAAAGAATTTACACTTAACCAGGATCAACCCTCGCTGATTGAAAGCGACCATCCTATTCTTCTGGCTCAGTACATGGTTTCCAATAGTGTGGATAAACCAGCCAATGTTGCTAACTGGGATGGTGATCCGCTACTGTTAATTGTTAGTCCGGTAGATCAAACACGTGAAAATGTGACCTTTGTTGCCTATAGCTCACAATATATCACTAGCAAATTTTTTGTCAATGTTGTGACAAAAATAGAATCTTCTTCCTATATTTCGCTGGATGGTTCACCAATAATTTTTCAGACACTTCCCAATACAGGATACTCCTATGCCCAGATTGCCATTACCAAAGGAAACCACAATCTTAACAGTTCGATGCCGGGAAATGGTTTTATCGCTTATGTTTACGGATATGGAGGAGTGGAATCGTATGGATATGGTGCAGGTTTCAACCTCAGCATCAAACTCGATCTGGGGGGTGATATTCATTTTGTGAAAGACACTGTTCTGCTTTGTCAGGGACAGGCAAAAATATTGGACGCCGGATCGCACTTTTCAAAATTCATGTGGAGTACAGGGGATACTACCCAGACAGTCTTCATTACAAAACCGGGGTATTCAAAAGTAACAGCTACTACCTCAGATGGTTGTAGTATGACAGACAGTATCTATACCTATCTCAGTAATCCACTTGTAAACCTGGGGAACGATACCACCATCTGCAACCCACGACAGTTTCAGCTGGAGGCCGGTTTTGGATATTCCTCCTATTTATGGAGTACCAAAGATTCGGTTCAGAAAATAACTGTCAAAACTCCCGGAGTATATGGTGTTCTGACCAAAAACAAATACGACTGTCCGGCTCAGGATTCCATTTTTGTCAATTTTGTCGACAAGCCTAAATTTAACCTAAGCGGCTTGGACACCCTTTTCTGTGGCACGAAGACAGCATTATTTAACATCGCTGCTGACAAAGGAAATTTTACCTTAAGGAGCAGCATTACGGGTGTCACTATTCAGAACCTGGAAGCAACTGTGCCAACATTTGGAACCTTTCCTTTTGCCGTAACTGTCGTCGATCCATATACCTGTCAATCGGATACCTCCTTCACGGCAGGATTTCACAAAATACCAACAGTGGTGATTTCAGTCGATGATACCACCTGTTATGGTTATAACCTAGATGCAAAATACCTTGGGGATGCAGAGCTTGATAAAGCCCGGTTTACCTGGGTTTTTGCCAAAGATACCCTTGCAAATGAAATCGGACGAACACAAATGAATGTTAAATTGGGACTCGACCGTACCAAAAGGGACCTTATGCTGCGGGTAACGGAGCGGGGATGCTACAATAGTTTTATAATCAAAGAGATCAGTGTGATTCCGGATCTTGATTTTTCTGTTTCTGATACCTTGTTGTGTCAACCGTTTAAATTTAATTTCTCGGCTACGAATACCGAAAATGTCGTTGATTACCAATGGGACTGGGGTGATGGAACATCTATACATACCAACGGAAAGGAGGCTTCATATACTTATGCCAAAGATGGGTACTATGACGTTCAGCTCACTGCGACAACTGACAAAAAATGTATCAATACCATTAAAAAGGACAATATTCTTTATGTAGCGCCAATACCTACCGTGGATTTCTCTATAAAAGAAAATACCTGTCTGCCGTTAGGACCCCAGTCGGTTTTATACACCGGTTCAGCAGATGACAAGGACCATTACTATTGGGACCTTTCAATATTTTTGCCCAATGAGATCATCAAAAATCCCGGTGACAGCAAAGGTCCTTTTACCTTTGAACTGATCGAAAAGCCTAAGACCGGCATAAAACTTCAGGTAATATCAAAATATGGGTGCATCAGTCAAAACAAGGGACTGGATTTGCAGCGAATACCAAAATTTGCGTTACAGGCAAAGGATACCGCCGGCTGCATCCCTTATGAAATCAGTTTGAATGCCTTGACCGCCGATAAGGTTGATCAGGTTAACTATAGTTGGAAATTTGGAGACGGAAATACGGGCACAGGTGCAACGGTCAGTCACATCTATCCAATCCCTGATCAGCTGCACGACATTACCCTTTACGCCGATTCCAAAACAACTGGTTGCAAGGATACGCTCTTCAAACCCGGTTTTATCACAGTCTATCCTGAGCCAAAGGCTGGATTTACAATCAATCAGAAATTGTTGAGCAATGAGAATCCTGTCGCCATTTTTACAAACCAGTCGGAGGGTGCCGACCACTACTTGTGGTATTTTGATGATGGATTGATATCCCGCGTAAAGGATCCAACGCACAAATACGATGTGGTTGGTCCAAGAAAGGTTCTGCTCGAATCTGTCAATCAATTTGGATGCTCGGATACCATCTCGGATGTGGTTATGATTGCGCTTAACAGGATTTTTGCACCCAATGCCTTTACTCCCAGTGCAGCCAATTCTATTGACCGGGAGTTTCTTCCTTATTGCAATGGGGTCAATGAGAAGGGATACCACCTGAAAATTATGAGCCGGTGGAACGATTTAATCTATGAAGTGAAAGATCGTTTCGTGGGATGGAACGGACAGCTATCCAACGGCTCACTGGCACCCCCCGGAAATTATGTCTGGGTACTTTATTTTGTTGATTTCCAAGGGAAATACCACTACCAGAGTGGCACAGTTACATTGATTTTTTAATCGATTGATGTAAAATGGGGACAGGCTGTTCCTCCTACCAATGCGAGATCAATATATTTGCCTGAATATCAATAGATTGCTTCGTCGTGCCTCCAAAAAAATGATCTGTCATTGCGAACACGAGGCACGAAGTGTGAAGCAATCTGTTGAGAGTCGCTTAAATTTTTCTTAACTTAATGACATTGCCCGTACGGGACGGAATTTAGAACTTAATCCATATTCAAGCGACATTATATCCCTAACGTGACAAAAACAAATTTTAAACAGTTTCTAAGAATAATCCTCAATTACATTATTTCAATCTATTACTACCTATTCCCTCAATCTTCCTCCCTAAATCATATCGTTGGAATCCTCAACGTATTGTAATAATCCCTTTTTCGAAGATTTTTTCCCAGATAAAAAATAAGGGAAACCTCATGTGAGCCCATACTGTAAGTTGAGAGATCTGAAAGAACATAATCGAAGCTATAGCCCAGTTGCATGAAAGGGGTAGAATATCCGATCATACCAATGACGGCATCCGGACGGGCAGAGAGATTGTTCCTGTACCAGGCTCCGAAGGTGAGCGATTTTGTTACTGCGTACATTCCCAGGTTCAATTGTTGGAATACTCCCTGTTGTTGGTAAATGGCATTTGGCGAGAGCGAAAATCCTTTTGAAAACAGCGACCGGACAAAGTCATGTGACTTTGCTCCAACATGTAATGTATATTTCATTGGCAAATTACCGATTTGGTCGCCTTCAACAATCGATTGGTTGGGCTGCGTCAGGTGGCTAAGTGAAAAGCCAAAATAGACATCATCCTTTTGACCAACCATACCAAAGGTGAAGTCGGGGAAGATTTTCTGCCCACTTTCTACGGGGATAGCATAATTCCCATTGACGGAACCGTTTTCCTGATTTATCATACCCGGAAAAATAAGGTCCTTGGTATTGAACTGCTTAAGAATGAATCCTGCCTGAAGAGCTGACGTGAAAAATAGCCGGTCATTCACTTTTACGTGGTAACAATAGACGAACGAACTTTGAACGGTATTGATGCTTCCGTTAACCTCCCTGTCGTAAAGTGTCTGGAAGCCAATGGCACCCTTCATGCCAATAATATACTGGTCGAATGAAACATTGTAGGTAACAAAAGTATTTCCCGAACTGGGCCATTGATTTCGATAATTGGAAACTATTCTGGGATAGCTGCTGGTTCCGGCGAAAGCAGGATTCAGGTAAAGCGGATTGGAATAGAATTGAGAAAACTGAGGGTCCTGGGCTTTTACATCAACGCATGAAAACAGACCAATGCCAAATAGTGTCCAAAATGGAATAGACAGTTTTAGCTGTTTTATCGGATAGATAATGAGGCTGTTCATCAAAGAGTTTGGCTGTTTCATCGTTTTTGCTGTACCTGTTAAAAATCGACCGGATCCTGATCCAGTGGAATATGTGGTATAATATCCAGCAATCCTTTTAATAGATATTGTTTTCTCTCTTCTGCAAGGGGCAGGCTTTTTTCAATCTTACTCAAAAGCATGGATTCAGTGTCTCCCTCTATTTTACCATACAGGTTTTCGATGACTGTAAAAGCTTCGAAAGCAATCTGGAACTCCTGGTCGATGATGAGCTGAACGAAATAAGGAAGGTGCCTGCTGTAATCCAGACCGTTTTGCCAGCACGAGGCTACCAGACGCTCAAGAATATCCAGATCCTTTTCATTTTTTATTTCATGGATCAGTTGGTCTACCGAGTTTTCATGCTTTAAATCAATAAATAGCTGGTAGATAATCTCTTTAACCTCTCTGCTGGTCGTTTGGTGAAGAAATGCGATTAGCGGGGCAACATAAGATTCGTCACCTTTGGTTTTTATCTCCTCCAGTGCATGATCAATTAATTCCTGATTACTTGTCTTTATTGCAGATTTTAAACGGGTTAGTTTGTCCGGATTATCCATCAGTTTCCATTTTCCTTTTTATGTACGACAAAGATAAAATTATTTAAATAAGCCTGCTGATTGAGTATGATTGTCGGGTCAAATAAGATGATGGTTACTCAAAAAAGTTCCGGTAAAAGAGGAGTTGCATTTTGCCAGACCTTCGGGTGTTCCTTCATAGAGTTTGTATCCTCCCAGATCACCCCCCTCAGGTCCAAGGTCAATCACCCAGTCAGCAACCTTGATAACCTCAGGGTTGTGTTCGATGACAAGTACGGTATGACCTCTGGAAATCAGAGCATTCATGGAGTCAAGTAATTTGTGGATGTCGTGAAAATGTAATCCGGTTGTGGGTTCATCGAAGATAAAAAGTGTCGCTCCCTCTTTTTCCTTGGCAAGAAATGAGGCTAATTTCACACGTTGACTCTCTCCTCCGGAAAGTGTGCTGGAAGATTGGCCCATATGAACATACCCTAGCCCAACATCTTGCAATGGCTGTAATTTTTTAGCGATCTTTTTTCCAGTCGGTTTTTCTTTGAAAAACTCTATTGCTTCATCTACAGTAAGTTCAAGCAATTCATAAATATTTTTAGATCGATAGCTAACATCCAATACCTCAGATTTGAATCTTTTGCCTCCGCAACTTTCACAGGTTAAAAGAATATCGGCCATAAATTGCATTTCCACTTTAATCTCTCCCTCTCCCTGGCAGGTTTCACACCTTCCGCCATCGATGTTGAATGAGAAATGGGATGGGGTAAACCCGTTTACTTTTGCTGCCGGCTGTTCAGCATACAACTTTCTGATTTCATCATAGATTTTAAGATAGGTGACTGGATTGGACCTGGATGATTTACCTATGGGATTCTGATCCACAAATTCAATAGCCGTGATTCTGTCCAAATCACCACCCAGTTCGGTATGATCGCCTGTTTTCTCACCGTACCCGCCATAATATTTCGACAGTGCAGGGTAGAGTATGCGTTTGATAAGTGATGATTTGCCCGATCCGCTTACTCCGGTGACGACAGTCAGGGTATTGAGCGGCAATTTTACATCAAATCCTTTCAGATTGTTCTCCCTTGCACCGGTTATTTCGAGATAATTGTTCCATTTGCGACGATGATCAGGTACCGGAATTTTCTCTGCACCGGTCAGGTATTTGGCGGTACTGCCAACTGGATTAAGTAGCAGCTCTTCCAGTGTTCCTTCAAACACAACCTCTCCGCCATGCTGACCGGCCAATGGACCAATATCAATCAGGTAATCCGCTGCCCGGATGATCTCCTCGTCATGCTCGACCACAATAACACTATTCCCAAGTTGTTGCAGTTTTCGCAGTACTTTGATCAATCGTCCTGTGTCACGTGCATGAAGGCCAATCGATGGCTCATCCAGGATGTACATTGAGCCCACCAGACTGCTTCCAAGTGAGGTAGCCAGATTGATCCTTTGGGATTCTCCGCCTGATAATGTGGAAGAGAGCCGGTTTAAGGTAAGATAACCCAAACCGACATCACAAAGGAACTCAATTCTGTTGTTGATTTCGATCAAAAGTCTTTCTGCAACTACCTGATCTGTTTCTGAAAGCGAAAGTTGTCGAAAAAAAAGTTGAAGCTCTGTTATTGGAAGATTGACAAGTTCTGTTACCGATTTGCCTACGACTTTTACATAGGCGGCCTCCTTTTTTAGCCTGGTGCCTTCACATTCGGGACAGGTCGTTTTTCCACGGTACCTGGAAAGCATGACCCGGTACTGGATTTTATAGGATTGTTCCTCCAACTGTTTGAAAAAGGCATTTAGTCCTTCAAAATAGCTGTTGCCAGTCCAAAGCAATCTTTTTTGTGCTGTCGAAAGTTCGTAATAGGGTTTGTGAATCGGAAAATCGAATTTGGCTGCATGTTTGACCAGCAGATCCTTCCATTCTCCCATTTTTTCTCCTTTCCAGCAAACCAGGGCATCACTGAAAACGGATAGTGATTTGTTGGGAACCACAAGGTCTTCATCTATGCCTATCGTCTTTCCATAGCCTTCGCAAACAGGGCAGGCGCCGATTGGGTTGTTAAAGCTAAAAAGGTGAAGTGAAGGCTCTTCAAAGGTAATTCCATCCAATTCGAAGCGGTTTGAGAATTTTTTGGTTTCTGAAAATTTCTCCAGCTCTACCCTGGTAAGACACTCACCTTTACCTTCAAAAAAGGCTGTTTGTACCGAATCAGCGATTCGTGAAGGGAAATCCTCATCCTCCGAAACCGGCATTCTGTCAATGAGGACATTTATTTCCAAAGGTTTCTTTTTGAACTGGTCCAGATCACTTATTTTTATTACCTCTCCATCCAGTTCAAGTCTGGTAAATCCTTGTTGCAGCAGTAATTCTGCCTCTTTTGCCAGGCTTCTTCCTTTGTTAAGCTGCATTGGAGAGACGATCGTGACTTTGGTACCGATAGGGAAGGAGACCAAGTAGTTAACCACATCCACCACTTCATGTCTGATAACCTGATTTCCGGAAATGGGCGAAAAGGTCCTTCCAATCCTGGCATAAAGCAATTTGATGTAATCATAAATTTCTGTGGAGGTACCTACCGTAGATCTGGGATTGCGGGTATTTACCTTCTGTTCGATGGCGATTGCAGGTGGTATCCCCTTGATGTAATCTACTTCCGGTTTGTCCATTCTTCCAAGAAACTGACGGGCATAGGAGGATAGCGATTCGACATACCGGCGCTGCCCTTCGGCATACAAAGTATCAAAAGCAAGAGAGGATTTTCCGGAACCCGAAAGTCCGGTAATAACTACCAATTTATTCCTGGGAATCTTTATATCGATGTTTTTGAGGTTGTGAACTTTAGCACCTTTAATTTCAATATATTGATTTTTAAGATCTTGAGACATAGTAAACCGTTTGAATGTTCAATTTTGCGAACCGGTAAAAATACAAATACTTTCCTGTTTTGTGTGAATATTAAAAGATTGTCAAATCTTGCAGCATGGAAGGTATGATTGAGAATTATTTGAATTTTGTACTGTTATTTTGTGTAAATAGTACAAATAGATTTTTTTTTATAGAATATGATCAAGAGTGCCTTACAAATAGAAAGGGCAAAGTATGCGCCAAAGATGCCAAAAGCTTTGCAGGGAAATGTTAAAATAGTAGTTGGGAAGAGTACTGAATCAGTTG
>Ga0172379_10002080_pt1 | contig 36932 bp, 29 predicted proteins | sample GrowelOW334metaG_FD_119756 | JGI IMG/M metagenome (GOLD analysis project Ga0172379, IMG submission 119756) | Groundwater microbial communities from an aquifer near a municipal landfill in Southern Ontario, Canada - Groundwater well OW334 metaG | ecosystem: Environmental > Aquatic > Deep... | reverse complement strand
GAACATTTGCATTAAGAGAGAAAATGCTTTTCGGGCTTTTCTCTCTTTCCTTCATTTCGCTATGCTCCATTACGGAAAGAGAGAAAAATCAATCTTTGTCGCATTTACTAATTGAATTTGTGACCGAATATTTAAATCTTTACTACGATTTATAATTGACTAATTCCGTCTAATGATGAATTATCCATCTATTGAAAACATTCAAAGTGCCCTTAGGCTAATAAGCCCCTTTGTGCATCGAACTCCGGTAATAACCTCGGAATTATTAAACCAAATGTTCCAATGCCAGCTATTTTTTAAGTGTGAAAACATGCAAAAAGCAGGCGCGTTCAAGTACAGGGGAGCTACTCATGCTATTTTATGTCTTACTGAGGCTGAAAAACGAAAAGGTGTGGCTACTCATTCATCGGGAAACCATGCCGCCGCATTAGCTAAAGCTGCTTCGCTGAGTGGAATTCCTGCTTATATTGTAATGCCAAAAAATGCTCCTAAAGTAAAAATTGAAGCCGTTCGTGCCTATTGTGGAATTATTACATTTTGCGAACCCACCTTGCAAGCTCGTGAGTTGGAACTTCAAAAAGTAATAGAAAAAACCGGAGCCGTATTAGTTCACCCCTACGATAATTTTAATGTAGTTTGTGGGCAAGGAACTGCTTGCCTCGAAATAGCAGAACAAATGGAAGTTCCGGATATAGTAATGGCTCCGGTGGGTGGTGGTGGTTTATTAAGTGGAACAGCTATTTCAGCTAAAAATATATGGCCAAATGTACGGGTTATTGGCGCTGAACCATTCAATGCTAACGATGCCTGTGAATCGTTTAAAAACAAAAAACTTATTCCCGTTCAAAACCCCAGTACTATTGCCGATGGTTTACGTACCTCATTGTCTCCATTTACCTATTCCATTATTTCTAACTTTGTAGATGACATTTTGCCATGTAGTGAAAAGGCAATCGTTGATGCCATGGCGTTGATTTTTCAATACTTGAAAGTTGTTATTGAACCTTCATCGGCCGTACCTTTGGCTTGTATTATGGAAAACAGGGATAAGTTTAAAGGTAAAAAAGTGGCTATTATACTTTCAGGCGGAAATGTTGATTTGGCTAACTTGCCTTTTAAAACAAATTAGTTATAAATCGGGAATAACATGAGAAGATATACAGGGTAACCGCATTTAAGAACTGAAATTTGAAATTCCCATTTTCGGCGCATGGTCTCCTCACAATTTCGATTAAACTTTTTTGCTTGCGCCGATTTTATACCGCAAATTCATATACCCCGGCTCAAAAGCCGGGGCTATTCATATTAAATCCCCTTCGGGATTTTTTAAATGCGGTTGCCCTGAGAAGATATACTGAATGGGAATTTTTTCACTCAGTTAATCCCAAATAGAATTAACGAATGCCGCTTAATAATTAATCGTAAAAGGCCCAAACCAAACCATAGCGCAACACAAAACGATTGGTAGGATAACTAGGTGTAAAGAAATAATTGGTTTCCATTAATCCATAATTGATATGCTCCCCTCGAAGGTAAAAACGAAGCCTTTTTATTTCAAAATTCCAAAAAGCTCCAACAAACGGATAATTACCAATAAGTTGTTGCGACTGGTTATTAAAAGGGCTGTTGCCGGAGTATAGGCTTGCCCCATATAACTAGTAAAATAAGTAACATCAACCCCTAATTGAAATTTCATACGGCCCTTGGTATCGTTAAAGGATATGTCGGGGGCAAAATACAGTGAAAAATAACCTGAAAATTCGGGCAAGGGCAAAACACGTTCGTTACTGGTTTTTTGATAATTTAACCGGGTAACGGTTCCAAACTTTCCAAAATTTAACTGATTATTCAAAAATACATCAAACACCGAAAAAGTATTTTCATATTGCGTAGGGAGCGATTGTTCATCAATATAAATCATGTCTTTAAGCAAACTAAAACGGCTTCCTAATTTGGTTTGATAACCGGGCAATGAAACAGTAAATTTCAACGTGGTTCGCTGTTCCGGTTGAAAGGAATTATTCCATCGAAAGTGATTTGAATAGTATTTTTGAAGAAAGTAGTCGGGTGTTTCCTTGTATTGTCCGCCTTCAGCGCGAAGCTCAATTGTTTTTTTGGCTTTACCAAACTTTTGGCTGATAAACCCATCCAACCTAAAATCGCCTTGTTTGTACCCATTAATATACAGTATGTATTTTGCCGAGAAACTAAATTTTTCACCTTTCAACCGATACAAACCCCCTTCAGCATATTGACTTTTTTTTGTATAGTTGTTTGAATAATTAAACAAGGTGTCTTTATTGAAATAATAATAGTCGATGTTTTCCAAACCAACGCCAACAAAAGCTCCCACAAAAGGATAACTATGTGGGTTTTCTTCCAGATTCAATCGGAATAAATGTTTGTTGGTTTTAAAATAAGTGGAATCAAAAGAGGAAACTCCGCTATAATTGTGTTCATACAAATTAAAAGCTTCGCCGTCTTTATTCGTGTATGAATCCGACTCATCGGTGTATATTTTTGCCGATTTCTGCCGTTGATAATTGTATTGAAAGCTAAACCAAAACTCACCAAATTTAGCGGTATCGGGTACATGGGTTCTTAAAAACCCAATTTTTTGATCATAGAACAAAGCTCTATCTTTAATATAGTTACTTCCGTCAGTAAGCCGTGTGCTTATCTCATTGGTAGATAGTGTGCTGTCAGTAATGTAATAAGTATCGCTTACTCCCCCGCTTTCCAGGGTATTTATCCGGCTAAAAACATAATTGGCATGAATTGATAACCAACCCTTGTCAAAAGCTCCTCCTATTGAACCCGAATTGTTTCGGGTTTCCTGATTTTCGTAATGACCTTCGCCGGTATAGTTTTTAAACTTTAAAAATGCATTAAAATACGGATTAATGTTTTGTGTATGTAAAAACACGATGTCCTGCTCATCTCTGGGACCAATATTTGCCCCAAACAAAGTGAAAGGTTTTGCCACATGATAATACTCCATTTTACTGCTTTGAAAGATGTATGGGGTAAAGGATTGTAAAAATATGAAATCGGTTTTTGGTTGAGGATCGAAATAAATGGCTGATTTAACAGCATTTCCCATATTACCAAGATAGGAATTATTAATACTGTTTTTAAAAGCCGGATGAATGAGATGCAAGTTTGTTAAGGTGGAGTCATAGGTTGCCATTTCTAACTCATGAATATCTTGATGATAAAACATGGAGCGTTCTAAAGTGGTATCCTTAGCTTTGAAAACCTGACCATAAAATGAATAATAGGTTGAATCGTTTCCACCGGTTAAAAAATCCCATTTGCTTTTTTTGACTTGAAGTGAATCGGTTGAAGCAACTTTGGATGTATCCATTGAAATTGTATCGGTAGAATTTACTTTTAACGTGTCACGGCTTATTTTTAGCGTGTCGATCAAATTATTTTGAGCACCTAGGGCTAAGGTATCTTTTAAAAGGGATGGTGATACGGGTTGTGCCAAAAGACTGACAAAACCCGAGAAAACCAGATATAACAATGGGAGAGTATAAAAACCTTTTTTCATCATTGGCTCAAAGATAGATAAAAATTAACCTGAGCGGTTAACACAGCAAAAATTCTGCCTTTTTTATGTTGATTTAATAATTGGATGTAAAACATGTGTTCTTTTTTTGAATTACAACCCGTTTTTCAAATAATTACCTATTAACTGGTTCAATATTTTGCTCTACTCACTTTTGAAATCCAACATTAAATAGTGCTTTTGCTTACCGGTTCAAATCCTGCTGCCAGTTTAATGGAACAAAAAAAGGAGACCAAAATTGATCTCCTTTCATTTGTCGGGGCAGCAGGATTCGAACCTACGACCCTCTGGTCCCAAACCAGATGCGCTACCGGACTGCGCTATGCCCCGTTGCCTTTTTTAAAGCGACTGCAAAAATAGGCATTGTTTTATCAATTACAAATTAAATCCTCAGATAATTCAAAAAAAAGAGTATTTCTTCCCTTAGTATTTAAAACTACTCCCTCCTAAAAACTCACGTAGTATGGAAGTAGGCGGAATTTCTTCGTCGGCAATGGGCATTATGTAACTAAAAAACTTTAACAACCTTACCGCTTCCCGGTATGCAGGATTATTTTGTGGAACCTCGTGTAATAAGGGTTCAGCGTATCGCTTGAGTACGCCAGTTTCGTAATGTACTGCCGTATTAAACATAACATCGGCATTTTCCTGATATGGAAAAATGTTTTCTTCTTCCCCATTCCTCACACTAAACCAACGGTTAATGGTTTCCAAGGCACTGTAGCCCCGGTATTTATAATCGCGTACAATACGCCGTACCAATCGGGTATCGGTGGTTGGAATCCGGTTGTGGTTGTCGAGCGATATGGTAGTAAGTGCCGAAACATAGATGCGGAACTTTTCATCATCGCTGATATCAGCTGTTAATTTTGGATTCAATGCATGAATTCCCTCGGCAATCATGATGGTTTTGTCATCAATTTGAAGGGTGTCACCATCGTAAAAACGCTGTCCGGTTTGAAAGGAAAATTTTGGCAATTCTATTTTTTCTCCGGCAAAAAGTTGTAATAGGTTTTTGTTTAATAATTGAACATCCAATGCATCGAGCGATTCAAAATCAAACTCACCGTTTTTGTCGCGGGGAGTTAATTCGCGGTTCACAAAATAATTATCAAGCGATAAGGTTGCCGGTTTTAGCCCTGCTACTTTCAGTTGAATAGCCAACCGATTGGCGAACGTTGTTTTTCCGCTGGATGAAGGCCCTGAAATAAGAATGAGTTTAGGAAGTTTTGGCCTGTTGTAAATAGCATCAGCAATATAAGCCAGCTTTTTTTCGTGCAACGCTTCCGCAATTTTAATCAATTCGCTTATTTGCTTGCTTTTAACGGCCTCATTAATGTTCCCAATATAACCTACATTTAATATCTCGCCCCAATTCTGGTATTCCTGAAACACTTCGAACAGCTTGTCCTGAATCACAATATCTTCACACTCATCGGGCGTTTCTATTTTTGGCACAATAAGCAACATTCCGTCGTAGTATTTTACCAAATCAAAAACTTGTAGATAGCCTGTTGATGGAACCAAAAAGCCAAAAAAATAATCGATGGTTTCCTGAAGCTTATAAACTGAGGTGTAAAGCTGTGGCCGTGATTTGAATAACAATGCTTTCTCCGTTAATCCACTTTCTTCGAAAAGCTGAATGGCCTCTGTTGATAAAATTTCATCGCGTTTAAATGGGATATTCTGCGAAATTAGTTCCCGCATTCGGTTGCCAATGGCAAAAACCGTGTCAATTTCCAGCGATTTTTCCATTCCATCAAACTCGCAAAAAAACCCTTTTGAAATGGAATGTTCTATTTTAAGTTTTCGTCCGGGAAGTATTTCGCTGGCCGCTTTTTGCAGCACAAACGACAGCGACCTTACATACATGCGCATCCCATCGGGGTGACTGATATCAATGAATTCAATGGTTTTGGGTTTGTAAATATTGTAGGTAAGTTCCTTGAGTTTGTTATTCACAAATGCACCCAAAATTGGATGTTTCGATTGAATATTTAATTCAATGGCTATTTGTGACAAGGTGGTTCCTAATGGGAATCCCTTTTTGGTTTGGTTGTTATGGCAAATAATTTCTATCATGGTAGTGTCAATATATTTTTAAGCTTCAGATGATTTAAAGATAACGGTTTTCTTTATTTCCCCATAAGTTGAAAAAGATTCTTCAATAAAAGAAGGCGAATAAAGTCAATTACATATTTATTAAGTAGCTTACTATAAGTATATTAAACCATTCAGCTTTTTACCACTAACTCCTCCCTTAAAAAAGGAGCCGTATAACCTTTGTTCATCTTAACCACTTCTTCAGGGGTACCTTCGCAGAGTATGTTGCCGCCACCAATACCGCCCTCAGGGCCAATATCAATGATATGATCGGCTACTTTTATCACCTCAAGATTGTGTTCAATTACCACAATGGTATTTCCTTTATCAACCAGTTTATTGAGCACGCCCAGCAAAACATGAATATCTTCGAAGTGCAATCCCGTGGTAGGTTCATTAAGGATGTACAACGTGCTTCCAGTATCCCGTTTTGCCAACTCCGCTGCCAGTTTTACCCGTTGCGATTCACCTCCGCTCAGCGTGGTTGAAGGTTGCCCAAGGGTAATATAACCAAGCCCAACCGATTGCAAAGCTTTTAGTTTTTGCAATATCTTGGGTACATTTTCAAAAAATTCCACCCCACGGTTAATGGTCATGTCGAGCACATCGGAAATGGATTTTCCTTTAAAACGTACTTCAAGGGTTTCGCGGTTGTACCGCCTTCCGTTGCATTCGCTGCAATGAATATATACATCGGGCAAAAAGTTCATTTCAATGGTCTGTACTCCTGCCCCTTTGCAGGTTTCGCAACGGCCACCTTTTACGTTGAACGAAAAACGTCCCGGTTTATAGCCCCTGATTTGGGCTTCGGGCAGACGGGTAAAAATATCTCGTACATCGGAAAAAAGGCCGGTATAAGTGGCCGGATTAGAACGTGGGGTGCGGCCAATGGGCGATTGATCCACTTCAATCACTTTATCGATATTATCAATACCTTTTATTTCTTTGAAAGGCAGTGGTTGTTTGAGCGCATTAAAAAAATGATGGTTCAAAATGGGATGCAGTGTTTCATTAATCAAACTCGATTTACCACTGCCTGAAACCCCGGTAACACAAACGAATTTACCCAAAGGCAATTTCAAAGTCACATTTTTCAGGTTGTGCCCGGTGGCTCCTTTTATAACAATGGTTTTACCGTTTCCTTCTCTCCTTTTTTTAGGTATTTCGATGCATTTATGTCCGTTCAGGTATTCGGCGGTCAAGGAGCAGCTTTTCAAAATTTCAGCCGGGGTACCTTGAGCCACTACCTGACCTCCTTTACGTCCGGCAAACGGGCCAATATCCAGCACATGGTCGGCTGCCAGTATCATGTCTTTATCGTGTTCCACCACAATCACCGAGTTGCCGGAATCTCGAAGTTCCTTAAGCGATTCAATGAGCCGGTGGTTATCGCGCTGATGCAGTCCAATGCTGGGTTCGTCTAAAATATAAAGCACATTCACCAATTGCGAACCAATTTGGGTAGCCAGCCTTATCCGCTGGCTTTCGCCACCCGAAAGGCTTTTCGATGCCCGGTTCAGCGATAGGTAGCTCAGTCCAACCTGCAACAGGAATCCCAACCGGGACCGTATTTCCTTTAAAATTTCAACCGCAATCAGTTTTTGCTTCCCTGATAACCGATCCTCTAGATTCGAAAGCCATTGCCACAGGGCATCGATATCCATCTGGGCCAGTTCGGCAATGTTCTTATTGTCAATTTTAAAATAGAGCGATTCCTTTTTAAGCCGAGTACCTTCACACTCCGGACAAGGAGCTTCGGAAATGTAGTTTTGCATCCTTGAGTTTGCCGCTTCTGTAATGGCCTCATCGCCCTGTTCGGCTTGCAAATAACTGATTACACCCGGAAAACTGAGAAAATAATTCGAAGAATTGCCGAGTGGTGTATTTTGAAGTTTAAATGGTTCGTCGGATCCATACAATATGGTTTCTAAGGCATCTTCGGGAATATCCTTTACCGGAGCATTTAAATCGAATTTAAACTTATCGGCAATGGCTTCAATTTGCCAAAAAATAAGGTTGCTTCGGTATTTCCCTAAGGGTACAATAGCGCCTTTTTTGATACTAAGTGAAGTATCGGGAATTACTTTGGTCATATCAATCTGGTTGATAGCTCCCAGCCCTTTGCATTTGGGACAAGCACCCATGGGTGAATTGAAGGAAAAGGTATGAGGCGCCGGTTCATTGTAGGATATTCCCGAAACGGGGCACATCAAATGACGGCTGAAATAATGTATTTCATTGGTTTGCGCATCCAAAACCATAGTAATTCCATTGCCGTGTTTCATTGATAATTGCAACGATTCCCGGATTCGTTTCCTGTCTTTTTCATCAACCAACAACCGGTCAATTACAGCTTCAATGTTATGTGTTTTATACCGGTCTAGGCGCATTCCTAGCGTTAAATCTTTAATAGAACCGTTTATCCGGGCATTGATGAACCCTTTCTTTATCAACTGCTCAAACAATTCCTTATAATGTCCTTTCCGGTTTTGTACCAAGGGTGCCAGAATGTATATTTTCTTTTGACTTAATTTTTCGATAAGTAAGTTGGTAATCTGCTCATCGGTATATTTCACCATTTTTTCGCCAGTAACATACGAATAGGCATCGGATGCCCGTGCATAAAGCAACCTAAGAAAGTCGTATATTTCAGTAGTGGTTCCTACAGTGGAACGCGGGTTTTTATTGGTGGTTTTTTGCTCAATGGAAATTACCGGGCTTAACCCGGTTATTTTATCAACTTCCGGACGTTCCATTGTTCCAAGGAACTGCCGGGCATAAGCCGAAAACGTCTCAATGTATCTTCGTTGACCTTCGGCATAAATGGTGTCAAATGCAAGAGATGATTTTCCGCTCCCGCTCAATCCGGTTATCACGGTGAGGCTATTTCGGGGGATGGTTACATCAATATTTTTTAGGTTGTGTACTTTGGCGCCATACACCCGAATGTAATCGCCTGTTTCCACAGGACTATTTTCAAGATCCAATTGTTCTTTCATTCATTGAAAAATTAATGGGCAAAGATATTGAGAGTTTTTGTTTAAACCACTATTTGCCAATTGTGTTCAGTGAAAAACGGGAGAATTTGAATACGCCGATTGCTCCTTATCAAAAAATTCAGTTTAACCGTGTTGCTTGGGAATGGGTTATTGACCCATCAAAGCCCTATTGTAGTAAGCGGTGTCAGGAATTACTGGCCTAAAGTCGGTATCTACAATTTTTATTTGGTATTTTTTTCGTAGGCTATTGGTAAGCTTGTCATCGCGCAGCCACGGATTTAATTCTTTTAACATTTTGTAGTTTACCCCCAATTGGTTGGCAAAATCAGGAATACTTCGAATGGGTGTGTCCACTTCTACTATTTTGTATGGAATTTCGGGATAATAATCACCATAGTGTACTGAAAAACCATATTTTTCGGGGTCTTCTAAATGAGTTTAATAGCTATCAACCGATACAAGTACCGACCCGTTTCTTCGCCTAAAATTAAGTTGTAGTAATTGGATGCCTTTTGACGATCCATCTGTTTTGAGATGTTCCTACGCCCCATATTATATGATGCAGCAGCTAATGCCCAGGTTCCGTAAACTCTGTATGAATCAATTAAAAACCGAGCTGCAGCCCGGGTAGCTTTTTCAAGATGATACCGTTCATCCACTTCATCATTCATTTCAAGCCGGTAGTCAATGGCGGTACCTTCTAAAAACTGCCATAAGCCAGCAGCTCCAGCCGGTGATACTACATTTAATAAACCACTTTCAGCTACGGCCATATATTTTAAATCATCGGGAACACCATTTTCTTTAAGAATGGGCTCTATTATGGCAAAAAACCGTTTTGCTTTTTTAATAAATAAAATGGTTTGCGATTGCCAATAAGCGTTTACCTGCAATTCTCGATCAAGACTTTCACGCACATCGAAGTTTTCAAGAGGAACCCGTTCGTTAGCAAATATAATTTCTTCAGGAAGTGGATAGCCAGTAATCGTATTATTTGGGTGTTTTTGGTCTATTATTCCTGCATTACTGCATTGTTTTGCTGATGAACCACAAAACAAAATACCTGCAAGAACTATGAAAGATACTACTCCTATTACTGCAAACCGCTTTATCATAAGCATTATTATTACCTGTTTTCAACTATTTTTGGTATGATTATTCTACTTAGTAACCTAAAAAGGTGCACTATGTTTATTTTTTGGGTTTACTTTTTGGGTTTATTTATTTTGGTAATTGAATACAGGCTCACCAAAACAAAAAATGCAATTCCACCTATAACCCATTCCGAAACAGGAAGCAATTGAGGTTTTATAATAAGCAAAACCGATACGGTGACAAAAAAAGCATTCAGCGATAAAAGCAACCAAGCCACGCCGCGATCGGATAATCCAAAATACGATAAGTGATGCGTGGTATGATCGCGACCGCCCACAAATGGTGACTGTCCCTTCATTAAGCGATTGATGGTCACGGTGGTAGTGTCAGAAATAGGTACTATAAATGCTAAAAAAGTGAGCAAAAATGGATGCAAAATTGATCGGTCGGTTGAAACCGGTACATTCCAAAAAACTTTGATTCCAATAATGGCAATAAATGCCCCTAAAAACTGAGATCCATTATCGCCCATATACATTTTTGAAGGATTCCAATTGTAGTATAAAAAGCTAAGTAATGAAGCAAGTACCCCTATAGTAAGGAATAAAAACATGCCGGAATTCGAATCAAAACTCAGAATGACGATGGCCCCAATTAAAATAGTAGAACTTACAGATGTGGTAATGGCATCCATATTATCGAGCATGTTCAGCGAATTCATGATACCAATAACCCAAAATGATGTAAGCAAATAATTTAAAATCAAGCTTTCAAAAACATGAATGTATAAACCGGAGGATATTAAAATAATGGCACAGAGTATTTGAAAAACAAACTTAAACCCAGGTGGAGTATTCAGCATATCATCGGCCATACCCATCAAAAAGGCTACCGTAACTACTAAAAGTATTCCTAGAATTTCTGGTTGCAATAATTGATCGATGGAAAAAAAAAGGAAGTAATTTACAATTGAAAATAAAAATATGGCATAAAAAGTAATGCCTCCTAAAATGGGTTTTGATTGGCTGCTCCAGCGCTCAGCCGTTGCATTGGCCTTTTTAATTTTATATCGCTCGGCACGAATCACAAAAAAGCGATGCAAAAGAAGGCTTATAAAAAGGGTATAAGCAAAAAACAAAAGTAGCATAACAGAAAAGGTCATTTTTTAAGCTTTTGAAGTTTTTGAGTCAATTTTCTACCAACGGTGGTTTCCTGATCTTCAGTATAATATCCATACCCGTAACCGTAGCCATAGCCATAATTTCCATGCCTACCTGCATGTAATTCAACTCCATTTAAAATCACCGATAGATTATCCATGTTTTTATTTTTTATCAGTGAATTGATGTTCTCGATAAAATGCCGTTTTGAAACATTAGCCTTCATTACATATATTGGATAATTGGCTCTTTGAAGGTTTGCCAAGGCATCGGTAACAATTCCAACAGGAGGGGTATCAATAATAATAATATCATACCTATCCTCCAATTCAACCAGTAACGATTCCATTTGCTTACCCGAAGACAGCTCCGATGGATTAGGGGGAATTGGGCCTGCCGTTATGTAATCAAAATTTGGCAAGTCCGACTTTTCAATACATTCATCGAGCTTGTGCTTTCCAATTAAAACCGTGCTTATTCCTTTGTCGTTGCTGGTATTAAATCCAAGGTGTATGCGTGGTTTGCGTAAGTCGAGATCGAGCAAAATGACTTTTTTACCTGAAATAGCCAATATTCCTGCTAAATTAATTGCCACAAAAGTTTTCCCCTCGCCCGAAATAGTACTTGATATAGTAATAATTTTAGTCTCCGCTCCCTGACTTATAAATTGTAAGTTGGAGCGAATGGTTCTAAACGCCTCAGAAAAAACTGAATTTGGCTGCTTGTTAACCAAAAGTTGTGATACGGGTATTTCTTTTTTATAAATGGGTACGGTTCCTAAAATGGGTGCTTTGGTATAGTTTTGAATCATGCTTATTGAAGTTATCTCATCGTAAAGTAAATACCTTACCAGAATGTAGCCAACCCCTATAAATAGACCCAGAAAAAGACTAATAGGATATATTTTTTTGCTGATTGGAGCAATGGGTGACGTTGGAGTAATTCCCTTTTCAAGAATTGTGTTTTGTGAAACATAACCGGCTTGTGAAATCAAATATTCCGCTTTTTTCTCAATAAGCTTATGGTAAAACCCCTCGTTAATAGTATATAAGCGCTCTAACTTAGAGTATTCCAGTTCATCAAAGTTTTTGGTGTTAAAAACTTTATTGTTGTATTCCTTTATTTTTGCTTCATAATCAGCCTGCTTTGATTCCATCCTCATAATAGTGGCGCTCACAAAATCTTTCAACAACTGCTTTTGCCCTTCAATTTGTTTTTCAATAATCTTAATTTTCAAATTGTCACGGGTTACATCATTAAGCAGTTGCTCCTTCCGGTTCAAAAGTTCCTGCAAGTTGTTCAGTACATTAACAACAATGGCTTCCGATTTTGTGCCGGCTAACGTAGCAATTAGCTCATATACATTCAGGTTATTATCGTTTTCAACCTTGTTATTTATTTGGTTTAGGGTTGCTAATTCAAATTCAATATTCATCAGTTCATCTTCCAGTTCAGCCATTTTTGTGGTAAATAAGGGAAAAGGACTGCCATAACCCTGCTGCTTATCAAAATTTATTTTGTTATCTTTTTTAAAGGCTACCAATTCCCTTTCTGTCTCACCTAAATTATGATACACTACTTTAAGGCGTTCCTCAATAAATGTCAAGATATTTTCAGCACTTTCTTTTTTTATCTCAACATCATATTTCAAATATTCTTCAGCAATAGTATTCACTATATTGGCTGCTTTTTCAGAATTGAATCCGGAATAAGCTATTTGAATGGTTTGAGCCGAATTGCTAAGCAAAAATATTTGCAAATTATTCAGATGGCTTTCAACAATTTTTGCCGGGTTATTTATAACAAAATAGTAACGGTTGTTTTTATAGTTATTGCTCTCATTGATGATAGTTTCTGCATCGAGTAACGTACACCGGATTGAATCACCGGCCACAGCCGTCCATTCATTGATAGCCAAAGGCAGTTCTAACTGATCTTTTCCTTCCTCAAAAGTAATTGTAGCACTGGAAACATCAGCAAATTCGATGTACACCAACCTATCATATAGCTGACCCGATTGAATTTTCCAGTCAATTTGATACGGTGAATGTTTGTATAGTTCCGTGGAAAGAAAGGTGCCTTGGTTATAATACGATACTTCAAGAGGCAACCGGGAAAATGCTCTTTTTAAGAATTCTTTTGAACGTAACAATTCAATTACTTTCGATATATCATTGCTTTGGTTAACATCTTCAATATTAAGCAGTAGCGTTGTTTTATTGCTTTCGTTTAACTGAATAATTGATTGTGTACTATAAATTGGCTGGCTATACCGCAGATAAACCCGTGCAGCAATAAATGAAATAAGTAACAGAACCAATGCAACCCAATAATTCTTGCGCAGAATCTGAATAAAAATGGCTAAATCAAAGTTATCGTTAATTATGGGAATTTTGCCTTGATACATAGTTTACTTATAATGCTTGAATAGTAAGATACAAAAGAAAAAAGGTGTTTAATAATGTAATAACTGGCATTAATTCATTCAAGGTTCGGGATGCGTAACGGGCCCTTTTGTCAACATAAATAATATCGTTGGCTTGCAACACCATGTTGGCTTTTTTCATTTCTTCAATTGAGCTGATATTGAACTTGTAAACCTGCGGATTGTCAAGGTTCCCACGCAGTAGTTTTATTTGATAAGCCTTGCTGAAATCATCAATTCCTCCAGCCTGAGCCAAAGCCTCAATCAATGTAAATTTTTCATTATCAATATTCAATACTTCTCCTTTGGTGCTTCCCGATGTAAAAACCACCACCCGACGGTTGGTAACGTTTACTAATACAAATGGTTTTTGGTAAAACTGAGCGTATTTTTCTTCCAATAGTTTTTCCGATTCCTTTATGGTTAACCCGGCCACACTCACCCTACCTAAAGTTGGTACTTTTACCAATCCATCGTATTCAACCAAATAAGGATCTTGACCCACTGAGTTTTTTGATGCCGTATTGTTACTTTCCATGTCAATTAACTGAATGCCATCGTTGGTAAAAATGCGCACATTGAGTTTATCAAAAGGTCGGATTACGTATTCATTTTTCTCCTGTTCAAAACTGGAATAATCATATTTCGATGGTGTGTCGAACATTACGCTGGGATTTAAATATTTGCAACCGCTTAAAGCCAGCAAAACAAAGGAAACTAGTATCAGATTATTTTTTTGCAGAAGTTTTTTCATTGGTGTTTTTAAAAATCATCCAAAAATATAAATTTTTCCTATGTAAATAAGGAAATCGGCGTTATTTGTATTGATTAAGCAGTTTATAATAAAGATTCTCTGTGTCGTGCACCAACCGGGTGTAATGGAACTTCTCCCGAACATGATTCCAGCCTTTTTCTGACTGGGCTTTGCGCATGGGTTCACTTTCAACAAGCAGTTTCAGTTTTTCCGAAAAATCGTCCACACAGTTATTCTTGGTTAACAAAGCTGTGACGTTTGGAATAACAATGTTTTCTATTCCTCCCACGTTGGTTGTTACAATTGCTTTATTGGCAGCTTGCGCTTCAATTAAACTAACCGGCGTACCTTCATTGAGCGAAGTCATGCCAATTATATCCAAACCGGGGTAAGCCGTGTCAATATTTTTTATCCACGATGTAAATGTTATTGTTGATTCGCTGACTTCTCCATTAGGCGAATACTGATAATCGAGACCTAAGCTTTTGCATAGTTCTTGCAAATCACTTCGACATTCTCCATCACCAATAATAAATGCCCGGATGTTTGCTTGGGTTTTTTCTTTAACATTTTTAATTGACCGTATAAAAAGTTCATGGTTTTTAACCGGTGCTAATCTACCAACAATACCAATAGCAATATCGCTCTCATTCAGTTTGTACAGGGCTCGGAATGTCGTTCTTTTTTGAACCTGATTTTCCTGAAACCGCTGCAAGTCGAATCCCAAGGGAATGACTTCAAATTTTTCAGGAGCCGCTATTTTATAAATTTCAGAGAGTTCTTCTTTCTGTTTATCGCTAATAGCAATAATTTTTGAACATTGATTGGCTAACCCTTGCTCAATATTGATAAAAATATTGGTTTTTGATGAACCAAAATAGGAGTGAAAAACGTGGCCGTGAAAGGTATGAACGATAATGGGAACTTTATTCCGAATTGCTGCTAACCGCCCAATGGTTCCTGCTTTTGAAGCATGGGTGTGAACAATATCAGGTTTGAATTGACTGATTAGTTTAGAAATTTTACGGTAGGCAATTAAATCGTTTGTCGGATTTACCGAACGACGCATCTCGGGAATAATGATAGGTTCAATACCCAACTTTTTTAATATGTATTCCGAACTTGCTTCTGCTTCCTCTTTTACTCCACCAACCAATAAGGTGTCGAAATCGGAATTCAGATATTTGCTCAAATAAGCAGCGTTGTAGGTAGGTCCCCCAATATTAAAGCGGTATATAATCCGTAAAATTTTAGGCATGATAAGTTTCCTGATTTTTCAATGTGGTACGGCAAATTAAATAATTCCGATTCACTTATTGCACTTAATAGCTGTGGCAATTGACTAATCCATATATTTCATCCACCAATGCTGAAAAACCAATAAAGCCCATAAATGAGCCTGTATATCACCCGGGTTTTTTGCGTAAAGCTGGTTTTTTAATTGTGCTATGGCAACTGGATTAAATATTTTTTGTGAGACCAAATAATCGGGATTCAGGTATGTATTCATCAGCTCATCGTTTAATTCGGTTTTAAACCAGTCCATCAAAGGCACTTCAAACCCTTGTTTGGGGCGCTGGTAAAGCTCCGGTGGAAGTATATCGCGGTATGCATCTTGCAGAATCCGCTTGCGCATTTTTCCGTTAATTTTGTAGGAATCGGGCAAGGTAAATACAAAGTTTACCAAATTATAATCCAAAAACGGTACCCGTACTTCCAAACTATTGGCCATACTCATGGAATCAACTTTGTGTAGCATATCGCTCACTAATACCAGTTGCATATCGGTATAAAGCACATCGCTGATTGATTGAACGTTGATTAGGTATTTCAAAATCTCATGCTTTCTAACTTTCAGATCATTGAGCTGCACCTGAAAATTCAGCAGGTGGTTGGCATCTTCTTCGGCCATGAGCGAAGCCCAATACCAATAGCGTTCTTTTTGATCGTAGGCAAGTCCTGTTCCATATTTTTCCAATTGCCTTATTTTATTTGAAAATTTGCTGTTCCTCGATTTTGGGAGGGCTTTCCAAATGGGCAACCCTGCTCTAATTAACGATGATTGCAACCCCCGTTGTATGGCTCGAAAGTGGGCGTTGTGCTTGTTATATCCCGAGAAAAGCTCGTCGGCTCCATCGCCTGAAAGGGCCACGGTTACCTTGCTTCGGGTATGCATGCTGAGTATATGAACTGGCAACGCCGATGAATCGGCAAATGGCTCATCAATATAATCAAGCATTTGGTGCAGGTTGCCATACAAATCGTCGTTGGTAAGTTGGAATGCTTGATGGTTGGTATTGAACTTCCGGGCAACCAACTCGGCATAATGGGTTTCATCAAAAAAGGGTTGGTCTTTATAGCCAATGGAAAAAGTGTTGAGCTGCTGAGTCAACTTGGATGCTTCAGCCACAATTACTGATGAATCAATTCCTCCGCTCAAAAAAGATCCCAAGGGCACATCGGAAATCATACGCAACTTAACCGATTCATGAATGTGGTGCCTGAGCTTTTCCTGAGCATCGACGTAACTTATAGGCGAAAGTTTACTCCGGTTATAGGTAATTGCAAAGTATTCCTTCTCCTGAACCTGATTGTTTTGAATAAAAAGATAATGCCCGGGAGCTAACTTTTTAACATTTTCGAAAATGGTATTGGGCGAAGGAATGTAGTTGAATTGAAAATATTGGCTAACTGACGTTTTATCAATTACTTTAGGAATTCCCAATGTCATAAGGGCTTTCATTTCCGATGCAAAAAGCAATTTGTTGCGGTCGCGGTAATAAATTAAGGGCTTAATCCCCATGCGGTCGCGGGCAATAAAAAGGGTATCCTCGCGGCTGTCGTGCACGGCAAAGGAAAAAAAGCCGTTCAGTTTTTCGAGACATTTTGGACCTTCGATAATATAAAGGTACAGCAACACCTCTGTATCGGATTGGGTTTTCAGTGGCAATCCCTTTTTTACAAGATACTCGCGGTGCTCCTTGAAATTATAAATTTCCCCATTAAAAATGATAGTATATCGTTTGGTAACATCGTGAAAAGGCTGCGATGCCGCATTACTCAAATCGATAATGGAAAGCCGGGCATGGCCCAGGCAGACTTTGTCTTTTTGATAGATTGCTTGGTTATCGGGACCCCTTTTGATTAATGTTGCTACTGAATCCGATACTTTATTGAAATATTCGTTTCCTTTATCGTTGAAAGCGTAAACACCCGTAATACCGCACATGTAGAATTATTTTTATGAAAAACACCGGAAGAAAGATACAAACTTTTCATGGGGATATGACACCAATATGCGTGATAAATTTTCCATGCCCTCAAAGGAGGTCAGTGTAAAATAGTCGAGCCCAACGCTGCCAATCCTTTGTTGAAAAAGCTCCTCAGGCGAGTGGTTAACAATTGCAAAGATACCTAGCGGTTTTGAATCTTGATAAAACTGGTTGGCCAACAGCTGATTCTCTTTCAAAAAAGCAATGTTAGCGGCAATGTGTTCCGTAGTTACTTTTTTAAAATCGTTCACAGCCTTTATCCCTTCAAGCGTAGCAAGCAAACGGGTAACCAAAACCTGGGCAAATGAATTCACTCCATTGGTTGCATACATCAGCCTTAATGCAGCTTCATTCATAAACGATTGTTGGGTATTGTGGATAAACCCAATCCGTTGCCCGCTCAACCCAAGTGATTTGCTGAAACTTTCAATGATGATAACATGCTCCAAATTCATCAACTCCTGAAAAAGAGTATCCAAATGATTGTAAAATAAACGACGGTATGGGCTGTCGAAAAGTACGATAACCCCATTTTTATTGAGTGTTTGGATTAGTTCCAACAATTGAGCATCGGGATATTTTTCACCAGCCGGATTCCCCGGATCGCAAATTATTACTGCGGTACCAGACAGTTTACTGGTATTTTCAGCCAGCCATTTGTAGTTTGGGTAACTCTCAAATGAAATGCCCCTCAACGAAAGGAGCTGGGAATAGGTGCCCCAAAACAAAGCCGGCAACAATACTTTTTTAACTTGAATATTCTGCAAACTGATGTCCAGTCCTGAAATGCCACCACCTGTTACTAAAATGTTATTCACCGAAGCCTGATTGGCAAAGTATTCCTGGTTAATGGCTTTCAATAATTCCATTTTACCATTGGTGGCCGGATACACCTGAATATCGGTACTATTGAAATCAATGGATTTAATAACTTCGGTTAATTCAATAGTTACCACCGAATTCACACCCCGGTTCAACATCAGGTATTCTAAGCCGGTTTCTTTCATAGCCTGAGCCAACCGAGTTCCCATAGCCACTATCGACGATTGGGTAGTATTGCTTGATTTAACAGGTATCATACGCTAAAAAGAACAAAGATAACGCAATTGGCAAAGAAACAAATCAAAACTTGCTAGCCTTAACCATTTAGTTTAATTTCCATATCAGGAATTATTACTGGTGAATTTTCCACTTCTTTGGCCTTTTCCATTCCTTTAGAAGTCAAAATAAATTGGGTCTTGCGCTTGTCAACTTTATCAAAACTCCGTTCAATTAGATTCTTCTTCTCCAACCCGGCCAGAATTTTCGACATCCTTGATTTTGATTGTGATAAAAGGTCGGAAAGTTCACCGGCTGATAAACAACACTTGCTTAGGCTGCAAAGGGTCATACATTCATTCCCCGATAATCCATGGGCTTCCTGAATAGAATTTTCAATTTCTTGGATAAGCTTATATAAATCTTTTAGTTTACAGAAATTTTGCATGATAAGTGGTGCCTTTTTTAACCAATTATTTTTGCAAATGTATAAAGTTTTTGCTGCTATCCGAATCCCGCCATAATTCAATAACCTCAAATTATTCATCCAAATCTCCCTGAATTGAAACTTGTATTACTTTTTAAATTGCTGCATCTTTGCTCTATAAATCTTTAAATAATGAGACGCTTTATAATCAGTTTGTTTTGTCTGATCTTATTTTCAACGGCTCAGTCGCACCCTTGGAAGCCAAACCATTTTGTGGTAGTTGATACCGATGCGGGAATTGACGACATGCGCACACTCACTTTGCTGCTTTCGATGCCCGAAGTGAATATTTTAGCAATTACTGTTTCCAATGGAGCTACCTCAGCGGAAGCCGGTTACCAAAAGGTAAAGAGCTTGTTACATGAACTTAATAAGCAAGGGGTTTTAGTTGGAATTAACAAACTTCCGGTTAACGTAAATCCGTTTAAACACGCTGTGGATTTTCACTGGACCGATTCACTTTACCCACAATTTACCGAAGTTTCGTTTATCAAAGTGCTTGAAAGAATCCAGAATTATTCTTCTGAAAAAATCACTTTTATCAATTTAGCTGGTTTATCCACCTTAGATAGCTATTTAGGAGAACATCCTGAATTTGCAACACGCCTTAAACAGGTAATTTGGACAACTGATATTCAACTTGAAGATTCATGGAACTATTCCCTTTCGCCCGAAATCTATCAACGATTGATTTCAAATACGGTTCCTTTGAATTTAATCGCGATTAATAATGAAAAGTTGAATTATGAAACCGATTGGATATCTGGATTAGACACTATTTTGGACAGTTATTCCCTTTTTTTTAAACGAAGTTTAATTAATCAGGATTTTCATTATGCAATGAAATGTTACGATGAACTTGTGCCAATTTTGGTGATGGATACTTCACTTTTTCAGACAACTTCAAAAGGGTATCTGTTAAAAAAGTCCACCTCCATACAACACATTGAATCACAGATTTCTAAAATGTTGGTAATTAATAAAAACAATAAAAATCAGGTGTTTATAAAGTTCCCTATCGATAGCACCAATTACATCTCCGATATTGCCCCATTCATGAATAAAACCATTCAAAAGTATGGAAACGAAGAGTGGGCAGCCTGTGTACTTACCAACGAATTGCATCGCCATGTGGGAATTTACGCCATAATTGGGGCAAAAATGGGAATCCGTGCCCGCGAGTATTTTGGCGCTGGGGTCGATGAGATGAAACTAATCTCTTATGCAGGCAATTATCCTCCAATAAGCTGCATGAACGATGGTTTACAGGTATCAACCGGAGCCACTGTAGGTCACGGATTGTTAACCGTTTTACCCAATGTGGAAGCACAACCAAAAGTTATTTTTGAATACTTAGGTCAGCAAATTGAATTCACCTTGAAAGAGGAATACCGGCAAAAGCTGGAAAAGGAAGTGAAGCAATTGGCAATTATTTACGGAATAAACAGTAACATTTATTGGGATTTGGTTCGCCAGATTGCCTTGAATTGTTGGTTTAACTGGGATAGAAATGAGCTGTTCGAAATAAGTAGGGTCGCAAATAAAGAATAAAACCGATAAACTGAAAAAAAATACAGAGGTCGGTAGATAAATACAATACATAAAAGCAGTAAAATTCAGGATTAGATAGTCTTTTACCCCTCTGTCTCCCGAGGTCCCGGGACAAGTTGTCGACATCTCTCCTAGGCTTAGGGGAGATCGTTTCAAATTAGCATTACTGCCAGGTCTATACATCTTCCCCTTCACAAGGGGATTCCGATAGCTATCGGAACGACAGGGGAAGGGGTATATAGCAAAACAAACAAATTGTATGCAATTAGCTACCGACCTCTAAAAAAATAATTTCTTAAAAACTGCTTCTATTTTTTAGCTATCAATGCCTTACCCCATTTCAGAATTTCACGACCGGCAAGGTCATTAATAATAATGGCAGCCATCATGTACCAAGCGCTGGCAGCACAAATTAATAGTTCGTATCCGGCAACTTTATTCATTAGAGGGAATCCAAAGTGACCAAAATCAAGTAGGATAAAACCTATCAATAAGGTGGTGAATGTAATAAACATGGCCCTATGGATAAATAGGGAACCTACCCAGAAAATAGCGGTTAAAAATGTCCATACTAACAGGTAAAATCCAATATCTGTGGCACTTGAAGGATAAATATTAAAATAATTTAAAAGCCAGATAATCCCCAAACCAATCCAAAAAGATCCATAGCTAGTAAATGCTGCAAAGCCAAAATTATTACCTGTTTTTTGCTCCATAAATCCGGCTATTAATTGAGCCAAGCCACCAAAAATAAAACCCATGGCAACAACCGGACCTAAGCCCATGATGCCGATGTTATGAAATTGTAGCAAAAAAGTTGTTAATCCAAATCCTCCTAAACCTACAACGGCAGGGTTTCCTAATTTTGAAGTTTGCATGATGTTTTTTTTAAGTATTAAGCGCGCAAAACTAATGCTTTTTTTCTTTCAAAAAAGGGGTGAGAAAATTTATCGGAAAAAGATTCTTTTTACAATTTACCACAAAACTGCTCATACCCAATTGTAAATTTTTCACAAATTTTCGCTTCACTCAATTTACGAAAAACAACAATTTCTATGTCAGTCTGTCCTTCCCGAGAGTTCTCGGGATCGGGAGGGTGTACCTAAGTAATGCGATTTTTCGCTGCGCTCAAATCACTTAACTTAGATACTAAACACTAACCTTACTATTTGAAGTTTTCTTGGTTCTCTTCATTTTTTGTGAACGAATATAATCACTAATTATTTTTTCTTCCTCTTTTGTTATTGTTTCATTTTGATTGCCAATAACATCAACATCCAATTCTTTTTTTAATTTTCTCATAGCTCCACATTTTAAATATTCGAAAAGTATTTATTAATCAATTTTGTTGCTGCACCAGTTTCAATAATCATCAATCTTCCTCCTACATGTACCGCCCCTAGGCTTTCTTCGTAATGTTCAATAAGCTGAGTTTTTGAAATAAATGCCACATTCCCTTCATGGCCACGTTGAAATGAAAGTTTGCATGCAAATGCAACCAAATTCCCTGGTACTCCTGAGTATATTTTTGATTTTCCTTTATTAAAAGGAGCACTTTCCACAAGGTGCATATAAACATGGTCAAATTTAATCTGGATACTAATAAGTCCTTGAATTATAGATCGATTGTTGACAATTGTCAACTTATAAATATCTCTTTCTGGCTGCTTGAGTTCAAATTTCCAATTGAATAACCAGTCATTCTTTTTTGTAATAGTTTTTAAGTCTGCTTTTGTGATAATAGAAACTTCAGTCTGAAAGCTGTCTCCAGAAACAACATTTTTGATGGAGTTTGTTAACTCATCAATCTCTATGTCTATACCATGTTCTTCATGTTTTTTCATATTGCAAATTTACAAAAAATCAAACTTCTTTTCTAACCTAAAAATTTAAAATAGCAGTTCAAATTATCGTTCTTTCTGCATTACCACCAAAGGTTGACAATATGGTCAGTAAGGGATTGCTGGCGATTCCCTATCAGTGTACACTTCAGATTTTTATGTAAAACTTCAACTCTATCAATAATTTTGTTTACAATTTTCCTGGCTATTCTCGAGAGGGTGTACCTAAGTAATGCACCTTTTCTCTAAGCTCCAACCGCTATACTCAGATTTTAAATAGCCCTTTTATCGGGCAATCCGGCAAACCATTTTAAATCGGGTTCAGAGGGGCGAAAAGCTTCAGAATCAAATATTTTTCCTTCCGGATCGATAATAATAAACCGGGGAATGGTTTTAATTAAATAGTTTTTTAGAAAATCATTGGGATTTGTTACCCAGAATTGATTGTGCGCATAACTAAAAGTAGTAAGGTACTCTTTCCAATCCTTTCCATCCTCATCCACCGAAAGGCTGACAAACTGAATATTTTTATTCGAGAATTTCCGGCTAAGTTCTTCAAAATGGGGCGATTCCCTTTTGCAAGGCAAACACCAGGTTGCCCAAACATCAATGTAAACATAACTTCCTTTGAAATTATCAAGTGTAAAGGTTTGTCCGGTAACATCAACAAAAGTAACGGATGGTGCCTTATCATTTACTAACAGTGCTTTGTATCGTTGAAAAGGAATCAATAACTCCTTTTTCAATTTGGTATCGGTACAATTAAATTCAAATACTTCGAAAAGCAGTTCGGTGTTTTTGTAGCCAAAATATTTCACTTGTTCTTTAAGAATGGAAGCCAGCAAATAATTTTTTACTGCCTCATTGGTAATTAGTTTGTTGGTTTGCTGCATACGAATTAAACTTACTTCATAAGTATCCTCATTTTTATTGGAACTATTTTTAAGCTGCTCATCGGTATTCCAAGCAATGTAGGAATTCAAGAATAGTTTGTACTCATAAATATTCAGCAGGGTAGGATTGTTAACATCCAATTTATTCATAAAGCTAAAGTAAGTGCCTTTTTCGATGGGAATTGATTGATTGTTTAATCTTGGATATTCCATCAATTGATTCGCCCAATCATAAAGCAGAGCTACCTGCTCCTGTTCAATAAAAAGATCCGATAATTCAGGATGAGATTCCTTGTATGCTTCCAAATAAATCTTTCCCATTACATAAATGGAATCGGCTAAATACCGGAATTGTTTTTCAGGAACCTCATAAAGATGCGAAAGATAGATGCTCTGTTCAAGCATCCGCTGGCTTTTTTCTTTCAAGTATCCGTTGGTGGCAGCTCCTGTTCCTGTAAATTGAGTGGAATTAATTACATCGTTCAGGTCGTATTCTACATTTAAGTTATCGCCTGGGTTTAAAAATATCCGAATTGATTTGCTTCCATTGCGAAGAATAAAATACCTGCCTACGGATAAATTTATAGTAAAACTAAATTGATTGGTTTTATCAAGCATCGAAGTATCAGCCAATTGATCCGATATCAATATAATTTCGGAATTATTGGAATGGTTTACTTTTCCGGAAAGAATGGTCTTTTTTAAATCCGATGAATCGCCTAAATCACTTTTGAATTGGGTACCTTTATTTCCTGAATTTTTGCATCCAAGCATAACCACAAGTAAAATTAAACTTAATACAATAGGAAATTTTTTCATTGCTTTCTGCATTAATAAATAAGTAAACTAAAACTTCATTCCCATCAAACAGATATCATCAATCTGTTCAAAGTCACCTTTCCATGCATTGATTATCTGGTTGTAAAAGGTTTTTTGCTGTTCCATCGCCAATTCCTGATTTTGAAGCAACGTTTCTTTCAAGGCTTTGTACATAAATTTTCGTCCCGATTGGCCCCCAAATTGGTCGGCATATCCATCGGAAAAAACATAAACGGCATCCCCTTCCATTAACTGAAATTGATATTTAGTAAATGGAACCCGGTTTATGTAGGCTCCAATAGGTTGCTTATCCGACTTTGTTTCAAAAAGATTATAGCCCCATCCGGTAGCCGACGGCTCAATCGGTTGATTGTTCTTTTGAATCATCGGTTTATTGGAAGACCGAATTATATAAACCGGGTTGTTTGCTCCAGCAAATTCCATGATCCTTGTTTTTGGATGATAAACACAGAAAGCCACATCCATTCCATCCTTAACATCAGGGTTTTCGGCACTTTGCAACGATTCGAGTACCAGTTCATTCAGTTTATTTAATATTTGGTCTGGTTCCCTCAGCTTGAATTCACTTACAGCACGCTGCAAACTATCGTGACCCATAATACTCATCAGAGCACCCGGAACTCCATGCCCGGTACAATCGATAACTGAAAACATAATGTGTTCACCAAATACACCAAACCAATAAAAATCACCACTTACTATATCTTTGGGTTTAAATAATACAAATGAATTGGGTACATGCTGTTTTATGGTTTTGTCGGCAGGTAAAATGGCTTGTTGTATTCGTTTGGCATAATTAATACTGTCCATTATGTCTTTGTTTTTCTTGGCCAATTCCTCATTTTTCCGAACCACTTCAGCAGTGCGCTGCTTAACTTTCCTTTCCAATAGTATTTTTTCTGCTTTTAAGTTTCGTTCCCTTATGTTTATATAGAAAATTATTCCTGCTGTAATAAGTATCAAAACAATTAAAATAAACCACCAGGTTAAGTAAAAAGGTGGTTTTATGGTAAACGAAAAACTAATGGGTTCTTTGTTCCAAATACCTTGATTGTTACAGGCAATTAGTTTAAAAGTATAATGTCCGGGAGGCAATGGTGAATAAGTTTTATAGGTTAACGTACTCTCTGGCAGCCAATCATCATCGGCTCCTTCCAGCATAACTTTATATTTAACTTTTTCTGCATCGGTGAGGCAAATACTATGGAATTCAAAATAGATGCTTTTTTCCTCGTATTTTAGCTTCATCCCCTGAATCATTTCCCTATCTTTCAGATTCACTTTCATGTTAGTGATGTGGGTCAATGGCTCCAATTGGTTGAAGCGTTCTTTATCGGGCGAAAACCTAAACAGCCCATTCACAGTTCCACACCAAAGGTTGCCTGTTTGGTCAATAAAGAGAGCATTATTTTTCACTTCAATTCCTGTAAAACCACTGCGTTGAGTAAAAGAGTAAAAAGAGCCGTTTTCGCGATTAAACCGGTTCAGTCCCTTGTTGGAACCAATCCAAACGTTGCCTTTTTCATCCGTAATAAGGCTTGTAATAAGGTCGGCCAACAGCCCGTTTTCGGTTTTAAAACGGGTTATCTCTTTTTTTTCTGAAAACATTATAACCCCTTGACCTTCGGTACCTATCCAGATGTTATTGGAACTGTCTTGGGTAAAACAAAGAGGAGTAATATTTCCCAAGGTGTCAATGGTTGTAAAAGTGGTGTTTTTTATGGTCATTACTCCTTTTCCCTTCACTCCTACCCACATCGTTTGGCTTCTGTCCAAAAAAAGCGTGGTAATTTCATTTCCCATGATTCGTTGGTAAGCTTTTTTCTCCGGTTCAAAATAAAATAATCCATCAACGGTTCCTACCCAAATATGGTTTTCATTGTCAATTTCCATGCTGGTAATAATTTTCCCATAACGCAATACCATGTTGTTAAATCCCGGATCGTATTTTATTTTATCAATACCCGGCACAAATGAGTACACCCCATCTTCCTTACTAGCGGCCCAAATGGTGCCATCGCTGGCTTTTTTAATCGAAATAATTTCGTTGCTCAGGTTTTTCTCTAACTCATTCCAAGGTTTTATGGTTTTACCTGATATGTTGTATTTGCAAAGGCCTAAATCGGTTCCTACCCAAATGTTGTTTTTGTTGTCTTCGCTAATAGCTGAAACTTGTTCGCTCAACAGACCATGTTCAGGCATAAAGGATACAAATTGTTCTCCCTTAAAAATTGAAAGCCCATTCTCATTGGTCCCAATTAAGATATTACCTTCCCGGTCGGAAATAATTTTTCGAATTTTGTTCCCCGCCAGACCATTTTCCTGATTAAATGTTAAAAAATCGGGATTAATGCGGGTTATTCCACCACCCCATGTTCCAACCCAAATTGCTCCATTTATATCTTGGCTTATGCAGCTAATGAAGTTATTGGCTATGCCATCGCGGTTATCGAAAACGGTTACATTACCCGTTTCATGATCCTGTCGGTACAATCCGCCATTATAGGTTCCGTACCATCTGTTCCGATTCCGGTCCTCGAAAATACAGGTAATTTGAAAATAGTACGATAAACCCTGATGCTTGTATATTTTAAAGGTGTTTTCGGCTTCATCGTAATATTTTATCATGTTATCAATTACCAGATAAATGGAATCATCTTTTGTTTGAGTTATGTAAAATATCCGGTCGCTGAGTCGGGTTTTTCCGGTAAAATTCGAGAAAGCAGCCGAATGACCCGATACCCGGTCAATGTCTTGAATCAAATAAGCTCCAGAGCCTTGAGTACCTATCCACATCCTATGTTTTGAATCCTCATAAAAACAGGTGATGTCGCTCGATATTTTTACTGAATCGGGCATTGCATTGTAAAATTTTGAACCATCATAAATAGTAATGCCTCCTCCGGTATGACCGAACCAAATATTTCCCCGCGAATCCTGAAGAATGGTTTGAATGCCATTTTCTTTTAAACCATCATCGGCTGAAAAATTTTTAAACTGTTTTCCATCGAATCGTGAAACACCACTTGCGGTACCTATCCATATAAATCCATCCTTATCCTGTATCACATCGTAAACTTTCGACTGCGCCAATCCTTCTTTTACCCCGTAATTATCAAAATAATAACGTTGTGCATACCCAACTTGACTATAAATAAGTAGGATAAAGGAAAACAAGACACCCCTCAATTTATACATGTTAATTAACTTTTAGTAAAACAAAAAGCCTTCAGGAATTACCTGAAAGCTTAAAGTTACAATATTTTGAAGAATTCGCTGTTTTACTTTTTGATAAAGAAAAAAGTTCCATTTTCGTCCTCAAATCCGGCAATCTTGCCAAATTGTGGCTTTTGGTTTTCATTTCCGGCTACAGCCTCGGTTACTTTTGTAACAATTGATTCAATAGGAATACACGCATCCTCGTTGAATTGCAACGATTTTGCGAAAGTTTTTGTAAACTGTGAATTATCGGAAGCCAATTCATAACCGGCAGAAGAAAATACCTGCGACGATTTGAATTTAGTAGCATTAACATCGTCGCATGAACGAACTTCATTGGTTGCTCTCATGGCTTGATAAAAAGATGGACCCGACTCACAAGCATCGGTAACCACCAAAGTATGGGTAATAATGTTGGAATACGACTGCATTCCGGCCTTTAGTGAATTAATATTGAAATAGGTAAATTCATCATCGCGGGTAGCATCAACAGGTATCCAATACCCGGTTTCATTAATAAACTTACCATGTCCGGCATACCATACCAACAATGAGTTTACATTGTTTTTCTTTACTTGGTCGCGCAACTCAATGGAAAAAAACCGTTCCATTTCTTTTTTGGTCATGTCTTTTTTATGGATAAAATTATGCACCTGATAATTAGCCAACACCGATTTCATTGAAGAAACATCTTTTGTAGGACCTTCAAGACTGGCAAAAGTTTCGTACGAAGAGTTTTCGATAAAAATAACCCAAGTTTTTCCCATCGGGTTTTCTTGCGAAATTTGAGCCCCTTCACGGTTCAAGGTAAAATTCTTTTCTTGAATATTATTAAACTCATCTATCGCTTTTACTGCAATTTTATTCTTATTAAAAATGGTAATTGTGGCGTTAAACTTAGGATTAACCTTGGTATCATCAAAACTAGCCCTTACCCCATCAATAAAAATATCTTTAATTAAACTGGCATCTTCAATGTCACCTTCAATAAAAAGATTCGATTCATCGGTACTTAAATAAATTTCGCCATTATCGCTGGCAAAAGGAGTAGTGATTCGTATAATTGGCAAATCAATTTCTGTTTTTTGCAAGTCGTAATCAACTGTGGATAGGTTCCCATAAACATCAGTAGCTGAAAAGTTTACCACCGCTAAGTCGGTAATATTTAAACTATAGCTAAACTCGGCGTTTTTGCCTAATTCAACTTTTAGTCCGTTAATAAAAAGTGATTCAACGCTGCTTTTATCCTTAATTATTCCTTGAATGCTGATACGATCTGCATTATTGAATACCGCCAATTTATTCTGTCCTATAACTCTTGGAGTATCAATAACAACTACAGGAGGTATAGTTTCTCTATTGAGTTCAAACAATCGTTTTTTTGCTTCAGCTACTTCTTTGAAATTACTTTCACTATTTTGGGCAAGCATTAAAAAATTTTGATAATCGGTTATAGCAGGTGTATTCTCCATGAGCTCTTCATTCGATCTTCCCCGCCAGTAAACGGCTAAATAATTGCTTGGTTCCAAAGCAAGAACTTGCGAAAAATCAGATTTTGCATTTTGAAAATGTTCGTATTCAAAATAATAGACGCCTCTTGTAAATAAAACGGAAGCTTTATTTTCAAGTAAGGTTTCCAATTTTGATAAATCGTTAATAGCATTTAGCAATTCACCCCTTTTATAATAAACCAAATATCTCACTTCATAAGCTTCCGCAACTTCGGGAAACTTTTGTACTGATTGGCTGGCAAGTTCCAAAGCATTATCCAGTTGATTGTTGCTTAGATATGCTTTTGCTGCCGCATAATATGCTTTTTGGAAATTTGGATTCAATGCTAAGGACCTATTGTAATCGATAATTGCTTGCGAATAGTTTTTTAAGCTATCGTTGGCAACACCCCGGGCATAAAAACACATATTCGTTTGCTCTATTTGCAGAGCATTATCGAGCGCTAAAATGGCATGTTTATACTCATTGAGTTTAATATGGGTAAATGCCTTATACTGCAATGCCTGAAAGTTTTTACTGTCGATGGTTGTTGCTGAATTTAAAAACTGGATTGCCTTTGAATAATTCTTCAATTGGTAGTTTAGTCGTCCTACCTGAAACAAATAATCCACTGTTTTAGGATCCAAGGTTGATGCTTTCTCATAATCGGAGGCAGCACCTTCGAAATTTTCTTGCTTTTCAAGTAGTTCAGCCCTCAAAACATAAGCATCAATATAGGATGCATCCACTGCAATTGCTTGATTCAGTTCAGTTACAGCCTCTTGATACTGCTGAGTTTCAACAAGTTTTTTTGCATTCTTATAGCTTTTTTTTGGATTTTGTGCTTGGCTAAAAAAAACCAAAATACCCATTGTTACTAATAATATAATCCTTTTCATTTTATTCTCCTTCCTATTCGTTTAGTACTTAAGAATTTGCCCTTCATTTCACTATTACAAATGTATGAATTAAAATCAACCAAAAAGGGCTTTCATAATGTGGCTTCTTTGTTTTATATATTTTATTTGATATAACTGCTAAACAGATGGATGAAGGATAAAAGTAGTTGCTTTCTCTCTCAATTTCAGTTATTAGTTGTGTATTCTTTTCACTTTGATAACCCGGTAATTCCATTAAATTTGTACCACTTTTTTTATCAATAGTATCTTAAAGTAATTTCACATAACGTTAATGTGCTATAATTTAAAACCTAATAAGAATGAAAAGAATCCGAGGTTTTGCCAGTGATAACAATGCAGGAGTTCATCCTGAAATTTTAAAATCAATAAATGATGCCAACACAGGTCACGCCGTTGGTTATGGCGACGACAACTATACCCGCCAAGCTACGGCAACTATAAAAGAACTCTTTGGAGGTTCGGTAGATGTATATTTTGTGTTTAATGGAACTGGAGCCAATGTGTTGGGAATCAACAATCTGGGGCAATCCTATCATTCAGTAATTTGCGCCGAAACTGCACACATTCAAGTGGATGAATGCGGTGCCCCCGAAAAATTTACTGGAATGAAATTAATTGCGGTTGCCACCCCCGATGGAAAACTTACTCCTAACTTAATAAAAAAACATTTACATGGTTTTGGGTTCGAACACCACAGCCAGCCCGGCGTTATATCAATAACCCAACCCACTGAATTAGGAACCCTTTATACCGTGACCGAAATAAAGGAATTGTCAGAATTAGCCCACAGTTTGGGTTTACACCTACACGTGGATGGAGCTCGGATTTCGAATGCGGTTGCTTCGTTAAACATTCCAATAAAAGCCTTTACTAAAGATGCCGGAGTTGATGTGCTTTCATTCGGCGGAACAAAAAATGGCATGATGTATGGCGAAGCAGTGGTTTTTATGAATCCAGGAATGGATCAGAACTTTAAATATTTCAGAAAACAGGGAATGCAATTGGCTTCGAAAATGAGATATATTGGAGCACAATTTAACGCATTTTTTACTAATGATTTATGGCTAAAAAATGCTGCTCATGCTAATAAAATGGCACAACTCCTTTATCAAAAAGTTAAAGATATTCCCGGTGTGACGGTTATCCAGCCAGTTCAGGCAAATGGCGTTTTTGCCAAGATTCCCGGTAATCTGATTTCAAAACTTCAGGAAGAATATTTCTTTTATGTTTGGGACGAACAGAAAGATGAAGTCCGGTGGATGTGTTCGTTTGATACTACCGAAGACGATGTAAATGAATTTGCTTCCTTATTGCTAAAAATGGTTTAAAACCAGTAGCCATGTCCGAACCTTTTGTATGGGGGCACGCAAGGCGATACAACGATTATCCGACCTACATAAAAAAACAGTTTGGAGGCCGCATTCAAAAAATATCGGTAAATGTTGGTTTCAGTTGCCCAAACCGCGATGGAACCAAAGGTGTTGGTGGATGCATTTACTGCGATAATTCAACCTTTAAGCCCGGATATTGCGAGCCAGAAATTAGTGTAAGAAAACAGATACAAACCGGAGTTTCCTTTTTTGAGCAAAAGTATCCCGACATACTTTTTATGGCCTATTTTCAATCGTACACCAACACCTACGCTCCTATAAATGAATTACGAGCCATGTACCTTGAAGCATTGGATCATCCAAAAATTATGGGTTTGATTGTTGGTACCCGTCCCGATTGTATCAATCCTGAGATTCTGTATATGCTTAAGGAAATATCCGCTAATAAACCCGTAACCATTGAGCTGGGATTGGAAAGTACCCTTGACAAGACCTTACAAATTATAAACCGTTACCATACCTGGAGTGATTCGGTGCAAGCCATTACCTGGTGTCACCAACGAGGAATTAATGTAGGTGTTCATTTGATATTGGGATTGCCCGGCGAAACCCATGAAATGATGCTTAACCATGCAAAACTAATTTCCACCTTACCTATTCATTCGTTAAAATTACATCAATTGCAGGTAATTAAAAATACACAACTGGCAGCTCTTTATAAGTCGGATCCCAATTATGTACATCTTTTTGATGCTGGTGAATACATTCAATTAGTTATCGAATTTTTGGAATGCCTGAACCCAAAAATTGTTATTGAACGTTTTGTTAGTGTATCACCTGTTGAAAAGCTTATTGCTCCAAAGTGGAACCAGCTTAAAAATTTCGAAATAGTTGCAATTGTTGAAAAGACCATGGAAGCTAAAAATACCTGGCAAGGTAGGCTTTATGAACCCTAATAAAAGAAATGATTAAACCATTTGGAATATTGGAAAATTGGAATGATGGAAAAAAATACGGTTTCAATTCACTGATTAAGCTCTATTTTATCCAGTTTTCCATCTTTCCATCTTCCCAGTATCCCATTTTTTCACCCTGTTACCCTGCTACCTTGTTACCTTGTCACCCTGTTACCCTGCAACCTTAACTAAGTATTAATTCCTTTCAGTTTTGCTAAATTGAGAATAATTTGTGATGTTTCATAAACCGTAAAATTCTTGCGGTTTAACGTTGCATCAAAAAGATAATCCAAATTCCCCGGCTGTTTATCTAAAAACAAATAAAACAGTTTATGACGCTTTTCATCTGTATCAATGGCCCATTCTTCAGCCTCTTCTATATTGGTTTTTTGGTTTTTCATTATGGTTTCAATCCTCCAATAGAATGGTGCGGTTAAACGAATATTTAAAACATTGGGCTTATCTTCTAAAATTGCAGCACCCGCGCGTCCTACCAATATAATATGACCTTGGCGGCATAATGAAACAATTACTTCCTTAATGGTGTTTTTAATTTTTAAATCGTTGACATGGGTTTTACTAAAAGCAACAAACATGTCAATAAAACTGCTTTTTTCTTGTCCTTTGTAAAAATTCTCAATCTTAGATGTATTAAGATTAAGCTCTTTGGCTGATTTTTCAAGAATTTCTTTATCAATAACACGCCAGGGACAACTGGGATGGTTCTTATTTAACTCATTGGCTATCAACTTTCCAATCATTTTTGCCTCACAACCCGCTTGTCGCGAAATAGTAATTACAGGCCCAAACTTTTTTTGGGGGTTCAACCGATTGGAAGCTTCCAGATGTCTGTTCTCAAAATATTCGAATAGTACATTTCCCATAGCAACCTCCAATTTTTAAGGGTTTGTTAAAATATGGTGTAATTTAATAAAAATGAGCTTATTAGTCAAGTGTTTTATGTTAATTATTTTTTTGTTGCAAAACCATTTGTAAAATTGCCTAAAATATTACCGCCGTATTAAAACATTCCGGTTACTATTATCTTTACAACAATTCATCAAAGCATAAAATGGAAACAACTAAGCGGGTTTTATTGGGAATGAGCGGTGGAATTGATAGCACTGTATCTGCTATGTTGCTTTTAGATAAAGGCTTTGAAGTGGTTGGAGTTACACTTCGGCTTTGGTCAACCACCGATGGTTTTAACTCTACTCAGGAACCTGTTTATGCGACTGAAGCAAAGGAATTGGCGGCTAAACTAGGAATTGACCATTTTGTGGTAGATGCCCGGCAGGATTTTTATCAAAAAGTAATTACTTATTTTAGGGATGAATATTTGTGTGGAAAAACCCCCAATCCTTGTGCTAAATGCAATGTGGTGCTGAAGTGGGAATTGCTGAATCGGTTGGCCATTGAAAAGCAATGCAGCTTTATTGCTACCGGCCATTATGTGAATAAAATAGTAGAAGATGACCGCATATACATTACCAAGGGAATAGACCCCGATAAGGAACAATCCTTTTTTTTATGGGGTTTACCGCTTGAAATCCTAACGAAAGCAATCTTTCCATTGGGACAATTGACCAAAAAATCGGTGCGCGAAATTGCCATTGATAGAGGATTCAAGGTTTTAGACGATAAAAAGGAAAGTACCGGAGTCTGTTTTATTCCTCAGGGAAATTACCATCCACTGTTAATTGACTTGATGCAGAAAGAAGGGAAAGCCGCAATACCCGGTGATTTTGTTGATTTAACCGGAGCAAAAGTGGGAACACATAAAGGATACCCATTTTACACCGTTGGACAAAGGCGGGGATTGGGATTGTCGCCCAACGAACCTTGGTATGTAACCAAAATTGATCCCCGATTGAATCAAGTGGTATTGGGCAAACGCTCCGACTTATATCAAAACCAGATGTTGGTAGAAAATTATCATCTCTTGTATGCCGATGATTTTGAGCAGGATGTAATAACTCGGATCCGCTACCGCAAACAGTCGGCATCAAGCAAAGTGACCATTATTGACAAAAACCGTTTATTGGTTACATTTATGGAACCGGAATGGAGCATTGCACCCGGGCAAACGGCGACTTTTTATTTGGGCGACAAATTGCTGGGGGGCGGGTATATTTTAGGTTCCACAGCAGCAATGTAAACCTCTTTGAATATAATAATTGAGCTAAAAAAGGTCGGAGTGAGTGCCAGTAGCGATGAAAAGAAGCAATAATTATTTATCGTTTTGTTGCCAAACAAGAAGCCAATCGGGTTTAATGTGGCATTCCCAGCAATTTACATAATTTCCGGAAAGTTTGTGCGGTTTGTGCAACTCAGATACTTTACCGGTTTTTTGTAAAACTTCTATCACATTCTCAAGAAGGGCGATATCATAACCCCTTTTCATGCATCGCTTTAAATCTTTCTTAAACTGATTTGTGGCTTTGATAGAATACATCACCTCAAACATTTTTCAATTAAATCCTTGGCATTTTCGGCAGCAAACACTTTACCTTGTTTTACTTCCATGAGGGATTTTTCAATTGAACCTAACCTATTTCCGGAAACAGATTTTATGGTGACCCCTTTCATGGTTGAAAATAACTCAATTAGAAGACGCAACATCGATTTGTCGTTAACTTCAATTAAAATTTGTTCCATGATTTTTTTTACAAAGTTAGCCGATTATTTTGATTGAAAAAAGCACATAAAATGATTTTGCGATATTAACGCCCTATTTGGCTATACACTAACAAATATACTTCTGTTTGCCTGTTTCAACAAATAGTCATTCAGAACCTCGTTTTTTTGAGGAAAACAATTATTTTTGCATCGTTAAAAAAATGAACTAATTTAAAAATTACTATGGGACGTGCGTTTGAATATAGGAAAGCATCTAAAATGAAGCGTTGGGACAAGATGTCGAGGATATTTCCAAAATTGGGTAAAGCCATTACCGTGGCGGCCAAAGAAAGCGGCGCTGATCCGGAAACCAACGCCAAGCTTAGAACCGCCATTCTGAATGCCAAAGCGCAAAACATGCCTAAAGATAATATTGAGAATGCAATAAAAAGAGCTGCCGGAAAAGATGCATCTAACTTTATTGAGATGAACATTGAAGGCAAAGGGCCTCACGGTGTTTTGGTGTTTGTAGAATGCATGACCGATAACACCACCCGCACCACAGCGAATGTAAAATCATATTTCAATAAAGCCGGTGGAACCCAATCGCCCAATGGTTCGTTGGAATTCATGTTCAACCGCAAAACCGTGATTGAATTTGAAAAACCTGCGGGAATGAATCTTGAAGAACTGGAATTGGAATTGATTGATTCAGGTTTGGAAGAGGTTGACGAGCACGAAGGAACGGTTTATGTTTATGGCGATTATACCCAATTTGGAGTTCTGACTCATGCTTTTGAGCAAAAAGGAATAGCTGTAAAAGCAACTTTGCAGCGAATTCCAACTACACCGGTTGAATACACCGAGGAACAACTTGAAGAAATTGAAAAAATGTTGGACCGTTTGGATGAAGATGAAGATGTTCAAGCGGTTTATACCAATATAGCTTAGCAAAAAGCAACATAAAATACAAGCCTCAGAAAATACATTTCTGGGGCTTTTTCAATAACGGTTGGTGTTTTTATTTATCTACCAAACAAAAGGTATCAATTTATTATGGGTTTTCTTGGTATATTCAACATATCCATCTAATTCGTTTATTAATGTTTTATCTTCGAGTGATGTTCTTATCAACAAAAGAATTACCGCAATCAGGGTAGGAATAATACTCCAAACAGAAGTAGTAATCAATGGTAACGCTATCAATGAAATTATCATCCCCAAATATCCTGGATGTCGGACAACTTTATACAAACCCGTATCACAAACCACATGACCTCTTTCTTTTTGAATCCGGACAACACTAGAAAAGAAATTATTTTGGTGCCTTGCGGTCAGAAAAAGAATCTGACCAATAATAATTAAAATAACACCAGAAATACTTACAATCCAATTGAAATTTGGTGACCATTGGAATCTACCAGAATCAAATCCAGCAATTACAATTATAGCCATATAAATCAAAGCAGATAATCCTAATAATAACTTATCCCACGATTTTACACCTTCTCCAAGTTTAGAACGTTCGTTTATCAATTCACTGTTTTTATGAATGGATAAATAATTCATCAGAGTTGACAAGATGTTTACTGATAAAAATACCCAACCTTGTGTATAATTTATCCGTCCGGCACAAATAAATAGTATAGTTGTAAATACTATGTTTGTAACAAATCCTGTAACTAATAATTTAATCTTTTCCATAATCCTTATTTTTGATTTTGAATCGATTATTGAACTCGCCAGTGTTTTCGTAAAATGATGACAAATGTTGTGTATATTAAGCGGTTGCGCTTGCCTGCACTTCTGTTTGCTTACGCAATATAGTTAATTTCTTATTCATAGTTTCATTTTCGCACTTGCCCGCAACTGCTTTATTATGCGGTGTTGACGGTAGTTTCTTTTTCACACTAAGTTGAATACTTATTAACAAGTTCTAAATAACTTTCACAATATATTAACCGTTCCGCAATGATCAAATACGATTCATTCTGTCTATAAGCACAACAAAAATTCGGTTTTCACGCTCTACTCTGCTGTATTCCTCCTCCATTCAAAATAATCGTCCAGCACTTCAAGTGCCTTGGCATTTGGAACTGGACCGACATGTGGTGTGGGGTTGGTCAGGTACATAACATTAGGATTTTCATTGCTAAAAGCAGGCCATGCAGGAAGTTCTTCCCTGTTGGGATTGCCTTTTTTAGCAAAATTTGTCCAATAGGTGGCCATGATCTCAGAAAGTTCCACATCATATTTTGTCATTTCTTCCTTCACTGTATCAATATGCATAAAAACATACCCAAATTCTTGTCCGTGGAGTGAACCGTAACCGTAACGTGGTGAATCTTCAGGATAATCGGGGTG
>Ga0172379_10002079_pt1 | contig 36947 bp, 35 predicted proteins | sample GrowelOW334metaG_FD_119756 | JGI IMG/M metagenome (GOLD analysis project Ga0172379, IMG submission 119756) | Groundwater microbial communities from an aquifer near a municipal landfill in Southern Ontario, Canada - Groundwater well OW334 metaG | ecosystem: Environmental > Aquatic > Deep... | reverse complement strand
TTACCGGCGGCGCTTCTTCGCGGCCTTCTTCTTCTTTGCCACGGGCTTTCGTGCCTTCTTCACTACCTTCTTTGCTTTCTTTTTCATGTGGAGAGGGGTGTCAGTGACACCATGCGGACAGTCGACCAAGCTGCCGTTGACGTTCAATAAAAAAATAAATGACCGTTCGTACCTTCTCTTTCAGTATAGAGTATTGAATCACGCATTTTTTTAAAAATGTGTGGATAACTCGACCCCGACGACCGTTCGAAGGAATTTTTTCGAAAAATTATCGACGCGCGTGTTCGTCCGAAACAACAATGCCGTCGTTCAAGGTGATGATACGGTCGGTGAGACGCCCATATTCCGGTTCGTGGGTCACCATGACGATCGTTTGCCCATCAGCGCGGAGCTCTTTCAGTATTTTCATGATCGTTTCCGAATTCTCCGTGTCCAAGCTCGCAGTCGGTTCGTCGGCGAAGAGAATAGCGGGGTTGTGCGCGATGGCGCGGGCAATGGAAACACGCTGCTGTTCGCCGCCGGAGAGCTGACTTGGGAGATTTGTGAGTCGATTTGAGAGACCAATGCGCTCGAGTGATACGGTCGCATGCTTGTACGCGACCGACGCCGATGCTCCCTGCATGAGCATGGGGAGAGCAACGTTCTCGATGGCGGTGAGTTCGGGGAGGAGGGCGTAGTCCTGGAATATGTATCCGAGCCGCGTGAGCCGCATCACTTCTCGCTCCTTCCGAGAGAGCGCCGCAGTGTCTGCCCCATCGAGGGTGATGGTCCCGGCAGTTGGGCGGTCAAGGAGACCGAGTTGGTAGAGGAGCGTGGATTTCCCTGCGCCAGAACGGCCCATAATAGCCACGAACTGGCCTTTCGGGATATCGATGGAGACGCCCTTCAGGACCGTGACGTCGAGTGTGCCGGTACGGTAGGTCTTCATAAGACCACGGACCGAGATGATGTGACTATCTGCCGAGTATTGCATCGAGTGTATGTTTCTTAACGACCATACGTGCCGGAACGTATCCTGCGATTATTGTCATGACGAGAATGATACCGACGCGGAAGAACGTTCCTCCGAGAGGAGCGACGAGGATGCCGTCACCGAACGGGAAGTCGATCGGGTTCTGACGCAGGTAGGGCTCGAGAAATCCGTAGAGGAGTGCAAGGCCGATCGCAGCTCCGAAGAGGGCGTAGAATATCGATTGGATAACGTACGAGGTTTCGATAGCAGCACCGGAGATACCAATGCCTTTCAGTATCCCGATGAATTTCTTTCGCGTGATGGCATTGATGAAGATGACAATGAAGATGGTGATAGATGCAGCGACGATACCGACGGACCCGATGATATTCCCGAGCATCGCGAACGTTTCTCGCATGTCCTTGATGAACTTCGGCTCCGCGTCCTCTTGCGTTTGCACTTTTGCGTATGAACCGAACCCCTGCGCGAGGATGGTCTGCTTCACGATTTTCGGGTCGATTCCGGGAGCGAGTTTAACGGATATTTCGTCGACATTGTAATCGGTGCGCTGGATGAGGGAACGAAGCTGTGAATCAAGGAAAAAGATCCGCCGGTCGATCTCGTCAACCTTGCTTTTCACGATGCCTTTCACGGTCACCTCCCGTTCGTTGCCGCCGACCGTGACCTTGATACGGCTTCCGATCGTGACCCCGTCGAGTACCGGGAAATTCGCCGACTCGAAGTCGATGTATTGCTTCAGGAGCATCGCGCCAACGATGACCTGGTCATAATCGCCCGGTTCGAGGTACGACCCCTCGATGAGGAGGGATGAGAGATGCGTCGTTGCTTCCTCAGCGACCGGATCGATGCCCACGATCGAGGTTCCGACGCTATCATCGATATCGCTCTGGCGGCGCTTCAACTGCTTGTAGTTAGAAGCGACACTCCCGCCTTCGATATACCGAGCGGAGAGTGATGTCACCCCAGGAACCCGTGAGACAGCGAGCATAAGTGTGGGGCTTTGGTCTATATAGGGGCGGTCTTTGAGCGTGGAAATGAACACATTCCCGAGATAGTGTGTTTGAACGGCCTCGACCGAGCCCTGGATGAGACCGACCAGAATGCCGGTCACGACGACCAGGTTCAGGAACGTGAGTACCATAACGAGGACGATGAGCGCGGTCGTCCATATGCTCGTGCGGCGTATCTGTCGGAGCGCAAGGAAGAAGCCGACCGAAAGGGTCGTTTCCCATGCATGAACCCTGTTGTCGAGTGCCTGAAAAGCGCGTTTGAGTGCTTTCATGTGAAGATATCATACCATCGAAAACCAATTTCGACAGCATGCATGGCGGAGGGGGGTTCTCCCTCGACTCATGTATGCTCCGGCGTTCGAATCCTCCATCAGCAGGAGTGGGGTCGGGAGAACATATGGTCTCCCGTGTCGGAATGAGGTCGCGTGAAGCGACCGGATTCAAGACCGAGGGTCTTGAAAACGGAGCCCCACGCTATGCGTGGGGCGAAGTTGCGGAGGGTGGAGGATTCGAACCTCCGAGGGGATCTCTCCCCAACCGCATTTCGAGTGCGGCGCGTTAGACCACTCTGCCAACCCTCCTTTCTTGCTCACTGTGATCACCTGACATCTAGCGGTGGCTCACGTCCCCTCGCGAGGAATCGAACCTCGATCGACGCGTTAGGAGTGCGCCGTTCTATCCATTGAACTACGAGGGGAGCACTGCTCGAACACTCTGTTTATAATTGAAAATATCTCTTTTAGCAACCAGCCGCTCTTTTTCACTCGTATGCGGCACATCCCGTATTCGAGTTTACCACTTTTTTTCCCACGCAGAACCGAGATGGTTGTTGCGTTCGTTAGATGAACGCCGGTAACGCGTGACCAGTGGCGTAAACAAGCACCTTTTTTCAGGTCCTCGTAGATTCGCAGGGACACCGTCAGGTCATCGAGCGGTACCTTGAATACGTTCCGGAGAATGAAAACGAACAGTTCGATCATCCGTGAGTCGGTATTAGTGAACGTGAGGTCTCGTTTTGCTCCCTCCGCCCAGTATAGGGAGGCACCGATGAGTGCCAGGTCCCGGGTTGAGATCTTACTGACCGTTTTTCTCGCTCGTTCATCCGCGGTGCGCCATGCTCGTTCCGACATGATCTTGCTCGCGTTTCGCCGCGCGTGCCACCGGTCTTGGTATTGGCGCGCAATAGGGACGCTCTTGCTGTACCGCTGCACGGTCGTTCTCGGGACGCCAGTGCGTGTACTGATCTCGGGAATGCTATATCCTCGTCGACGGAGTCCCTTGATCACCGCGACCGAATCGGGGGAGATAGCCATACGGATAGTATAGGGCGATATGGGTATGCGTTCAAGGACGACACTGCTCTATCCACATAAACCTGTTGCATAGCGAGACGGTGGTCTGGTATGATGTCCCTGCAGAATGAAGCACGAGTTCGGTGGAGAAAAAATGCTTCCGCCAGAGCGGGAGCGAGTACAGAAGGTCATCGAGTCGCTGAATGCGGAATGGGAAGCGTTCGGTGTTTCATTCAGGCTGCACGAAGGGCGCGGCATCGATACGTACTCCATCGTGCGAACGAACAAGGATGGAAGTGAGCGAGTGTTCGGTTTCACGAAGATGGGAGAGAGTCTCCCTATCAAGGTCGAGAAGAGCACGAAGTGGGTTCCGATCGAAGAGGAGATAGAGGCGCGACTCCGATTTCCGGATCTCGATGCAGCAGAATCACTCGAACGACTCGCGGAATTCAAGAGGAAGGAAGAGTAACATACGGGCGGTTAGCTCAGCTGGTTAGAGCGTCACATTGACATTGTGAAGGTCAGAGGTTCGAGTCCTCTACCGCCCACCGTTTCTCGTAGGGCCTATAGTAAAGCGGTATTACGTCGCCATGGCATGGCGAAGGTCGGGGTCCGACTCCCCGTAGGTCCACAAAAACCCCGCATGAGCGGGGTTTTGCTGTGGGACGACGAGCAGAGCCGACTATTCGGCTCTGTGTGGGGAGTCGGACGAGAAGGAGGGGTCGGGAGGAGGTTATGTCCTCCCGTGTTGGAGATGATTCAGAACCGAGGGTTCGGAAAGCGCATCCGCCGTAGGCGGAGAGCAGGGAGATTCCCCGTAGGTCCACAGTTGATAGAAATTTTTGTCCGCACTACAATAAGTACGTTCTACGGTTTGCTGCATACGGATTGAGCACCAATAAAATGCCCGAAAAATTCGATCAAGAACCACAAGGCCAGCGGGAGGACGAAAAGGAGAAGGATCCAGGGATAAGTGATCAAGAAATGGAAGCGATAAATCGGAAAGAGGCAGAAAAGGATCCTGGTGGCGCGGAGCTGTACGAGGAGTACAAACTCCTGTCCCCCGAAGAGAAAAAACGATTCGGGATGTTGCCGGGAATGAAAGTAGAAGAATATTTTCGGCGCAAAAAGGAGAGCGAGGAAAAGACCAGACACTTACGCGAGGTTTTTGCCGAAGCAGAAAGGTTGTATGTCGAGAGCGGCAAAGACAGAGAGGTCGGTAAGAAATACTTACCCGAGATTTACAATACTCTCATTGAGCTCAATCGATTAGACAAGCGGGTGGTCGTGAACCCGATCGCAGAATGGAATCCATGCGGAGATCTTACCGAGGAGGAATTCAATGAATTGAACCGCCGACGAAAGATATTCTCGAATGAGATCGGGATCATGACCCAATCCGGTACGGTGAGGCACGACCTAAGCCCCGACGTACCACAGAGCTTGCAGTAGAAAAAAGCTGCTCCTATAAAAATCACCCGCCTTAGGCGGGTGATTGTTAATGGCTACGCTACGCGGGTATGAGTTCTGAGAGTGACTTACCGTCATGCTGTCGACGGATCGCTGTTGCGAGGAACGGAGCGATCGTGCATACCGTGATCTTCATGCGCTTGCACGTAAAAAATTCCGGCGGGTGTGGAATAGTGTCGGTAACAACAAGCTCCTCGACTGGACTTGCGTCGAGCCGCTCGAGAGCGTTTCCGGAAAGAAGCGCATGAGGGGCGCACGCAATGATCCGTCCTGCCCCGGAGGCCTTCGCTTTTTCGGCATCAGCGCAGATGGTTCCTGCAGTATCAACGATATCCGCAACAATGAGGACGTCCTTGCCCTGAACGTCACCAATGATCGTGACCTTTCCGGGGTCGACGGCATTTGGTTTCGGTCGCACCTTGTCGAACATCACGATATCGTCGACTCCGAGAAGATGGGCATACTTTCGTGCTCGTTTCGGCCCACCAAGGTCGTCGGAGGCAACGACAAAATTTGTTCCCATGATGCTCAAGAGGTGTTCCTGCATCGCTGGCGATGCGTATACATGATCTCGCACACGGACATCACGGAAGAATCCTTCCGTTGGTTCCGAATGGATATCGACAAGCATGACACGGTCAACGTGGTGCGAGAGGATCTCGGCAACCTCCTCGGCGCTCAACGGAACGCGCGGTCTATCCTTGCGGTCCTGCCTATTGTAGCCGAGGTACGTAATGACAAGTGTAATGCGGCCCGCCGACGCTCGACGTGCAGCAGCTGCGAGCAGGCGGAGCTCAAAGATGTTTTCTGTTGGCGGACAAGTCGGATTGACGAGGTACACATCGCGCTCGCGGAGCTCGTCGATGAACTGGATCTGGATCTCCCCGTCGCTAAAGCTTTCCACGGAAACTCGACCGAGTTCGATGCTTAAGTGTTTGCAGATGTTTTGTGCAAGACCGCGTCCGGCGCGCCCGGAGAAAATTGAAAGTCCTTGGTACACGATGCTCTCCTTTCGTATGGGTGGGTTGAAGAGAACTGGCCTTATATTGAGTTCGATGGACCCCTCTGTCAAATCAAAAGCCCCGCTTTGCGCGGGGCTCTCGGTTACCGGTGACGGATACTTATCTTCTTTCCGGCTTTCTTTGCGTGCTTCTTTCGGGCGACGCGGCGTTTCTTATTCATACGGACAGTATGGAGGATATGTTTGCGCGATGCAAGGTTTTTCACTATAGTGTGCCTCGTAGGGAGGGTTGGCAGAGTGGTCTAACGCGCCGCACTTGAAATGCGGTATGCCGCAAGGCATCGGAGGTTCGAATCCTCCACCCTCCGCAGAAAGCACCGTTTTGACGGTGCTTTGTCTTGTGGAGGACTCGAACGGGAAGGGGTCGGGAAACGGAAGTTTCCCGTGCCGGAAATACTAAAACCGAAGGGTTTTAGAAGCGAGGTCACTTAAGTGACCGAGCGTGTTCAATCCTCCACCCTCCGCAATTCCGTCGCGCGAGCGACACAAAACCCCCGTGTCGGAACGGTGGGGAACCGAGGGTTCCCCAGACAAGGGGGTCGGGGGTTTTGTAGTGTGCCCGGGGTCGGGGTCGAACCGACATGTCCTTTCGGACAAGGGATTTTAAGTCCCTCCTGTATACCAGTTTCAGCACCCGGGCGTTGGTTTGATTGTACAGCCGCGTCGGCGTTTTTCAAACAAAAGCCGCGACGATAAAGGTCGCGGCCGGCCTTTCAATTACCCGCGAATTACGTGCAGCGGGCGCCTGTTGGTGCATTGTGCACCGGTGCGCTCACGGAGAGCGCTGAATCCCGGGACGGATTCGAACCGTCGCTATAGGCTTTGCAGGCCTACGCCTTGCCGCTTGGCTACCGGGACGTATTGAAAAGAGCGATATCGTATTGAGGCCTAGGGGAGAATCGAACTCCCGTATAAGGGTTTTGCAGACCCTCGCCTTACCACTTGGCTACTAGGCCGAGTCCTCCGGTATCTTTTCCGGTTCCTCGAGTGCGAACTTAATGTGCGGCATCGGACGGATATTCATTTTTTTGAGGAGCTGGTGCTGGAATGTACTCCGCCGCTTCTCAATGGCAGCGTACACGTCCGGTCCCTTCACATAGGGGATAATAGCAAGCTTGACAGTTGCCTGCAACAAATCGGTTGTCACCTCGACGCTCGTGATGGTTATGAACGCTCCAGGAACGACGAAATCCCTCGCAAGGATAAGCCCGAGTTCGTGCTCAATAACACTCGCGATCTTGAGATTTCTGAATGGCCTCATGGGGTACTAATCAGCGAACACGAGACGGTTGCCCGTCTTAATGGGCTCATCGCACTCGACGAGCATACCGACCTCTTCGCCGGTTTGTGCCTCTTGGATATCCTTCCGTTGTGATTGAAGGTTCAGAATGCGACCGGTGCCGAGCATGCGCTTCTCTTGCCACACCTCGAATGCTTCCTGGTTCTTCACGGGACCGAGTATGATGCGACCACCAACGACGCGCTGCTTGCCCTTCACTTCACCGAATGTTGCGAGCACTTCGAGCGCGCGCACCTCCTTTACGAGGAATTTCGCTGCGTAGCGCTCAAGCTCTTTCTCGAGTTCATAGATGATCTGTGAGGAGATGACAGGTATCTTTTTCGCGTGCGCCAGATTCTCTGCTCCGCGGTCGGTCTTCACGCGGAAACCGACAATGACGGCTCCGGAACTTTCTGCGGTCTTTGCGTCGGTCTCGTAAATGTCACCGACCGAAGAGTTTAGGATAGAGAATGGATGTTTCGCGCCGAGTTTCGCGATGACGCCGGCAAGTGCTTCGAGTGATCCAGCCTCATCGGCCTTCAGGAGGAGCGGGATCGCTTTTTCGTCGGTGGCCCCTGCGGGTATCGCCGCTTTCTTCTCTTCCTTTTTCGCTACCACTTTCTTGGTGACCTCGGGCATGACCGGCGCCGCGAAGAATTCTTCACCGATCATCGGCAGTTTCTCGAACCCGATGATGGCGCACGGTGCGCTCGGGATGAGGGAATCAGCGCCTTTTCCGAGGAAGTTCTCGAGTATCTTTATCTTCCCCGATGCCGTCTCGGTCGCGATATAATCACCCTTTTTCAGCGTCCCATTCTCGACGATAGCACCGACGACGATGCCGCGCCGCTTATCGAGACGAGCCGTCACAATGATTCCCGATGCAATTCCGGTCGGTTCATACGTTGGCTGCTCAAGGTCCGCCGCGAGGAGGACGAGGTCCAAGAGGTCCGAGACGCCCTCGCCGCTCTTTGCCGAGATGGAATGCCACGAGACATTTCCGCCGTACCCCTCAAGGAAGACGCCGAGTTGCGCAAGGTCCTGCTTCACTCGCTCAACGTCCGCGCCCGGCTTATCCGTTTTGTTCATCGCAACGATGAAGGGAATACCTTCGGATTGGATGCAGGCGAGCGCATCCTTTGTCTGTGGTTTCACGCTATCATCCGCTGCGATGACGAGGATGGCGATGTCCGCGCTTCGCGCTCCATGGGTCCGCATGCAGGCGAACGCCTCGTGGCCAGGCGTATCGACGAATGTGATGGTTCGCCCACCATGGATCGCCTCATACGCTCCGATGGACTGCGTGATACCTCCGGCCTCCCGTGCGGCGACGGCGGTCTTTCGGATGTAGTCGAGGAGCGTTGTTTTGCCGTGGTCAACGTGACCCATGACCACGACGACAGGTGAGCGTGAAAGCATGATTCAAGTATTTGTAAACCTAACAGAGAAATGGTATAAACACAAGACAATTGTTTGGTTAAACCGAACGTTACGCGTTCGGTCGCCCGAACAAGTGTATATCGCTTGTTTTAGGGAGGCGTGGCTGAGCGGCTTAAAGCGGCATCCTGCTAAGATGTCGACCGGGAAACCGGTCCGAAGGTTCGAATCCTTCCGCCTCCGCAAATAACAAAACAGTGCCCCTCGCGGGCACTGTTTTGTTATCTATGAGCGGAAGGATTCGAACGAGTGGAAGGGGCCGGGGAACCACGATTGGTTCCCCGTGTAGGAGATTATTCAGAACCGAGGGTTCGGAAAAGCGAACGTAAGCGAGCGCGTTCGAATAGCGAAGCGTCTTCCGCCTCCGCAAAACAACAGCGCGAAAGCGCTGTTTTGTTTTCGAAGCGGAGCGAGCCAACTGCTTGGCTCGCGTGAGGATTCGAGCGCAGTTGCGTATTCCGCTCGAATGTAATTAAATGGAAGCGAACGGCGCCATCGTCTAGTCTGGTCAGGACACAGGCTTTTCAAGCCTGGTACCCGGGTTCAAATCCCGGTGGCGCTACCAGTTTCACTGTCTTCACCGGGATTTGAACCCACCGACTTGGTCGGTTTCAATCGCGTCGCACGAATTGTGTATAGTTATACGGTATGGAAGACGAACAGAAAAAAGAAACCACACCACAGAAACGGAGGCCGCTTACATGGCGAGCAGCAGAATACGAGTATGCGGAGAAGGATATGAAATGGTACGCAGCGATCTGCGGTACAGCCCTCGTTCTCCTTGTTTTTGCACTCTGGCAGCGGAATTTTTTCTTTGCGATATTCATAGTAACAGCGACAGTAGTCGTTATTGCCCTTAATCGTCGACGCCCGCGAACGATCGATTTCATGATCGGCGAAGAGGGTATTTCCGCTGGAACGACGAAGTACCAGTATGAGGAGCTTGAATGGTTCGCGCTGCGGACGCGTCCCGGAAGATTGGATATGCTCACGCTCCGTAAGAAAAGCGCGATAAGTCCTTTTGCGCATCTCCCCATCGATTCTGGGCTTGCGGTGAAGGCGCGAGAATTTGTCGCCGAAAAAATTCCGGAGCAGGAATATGAAGAGTCCCTCGTTGACATGCTCGCGAGTCTGTTCGGGCTGTGAGCAATTGCAATTCGTAGCGGGAACCGTATAATCCAGCACATCGCCCTCGTCGTTCAAGGCCGACGCAGTAGGTCGGCCCCCGACTGAAACGTCGGGGCGGATATAATAAATAAGTACGACGCCCTCGTCGTTCAACGGATAGGACGCAAGATTGCGGATCTTGCAATAGAGGTTCGATTCCTCTCGAGGGCACCAATACTAAAAACACCGGGCTTGTCTCGGTGTTTTTAGTATCACTTCACGAGGAATCGAACCGCCGGAGCCTGTCCCGAGCAGTCGTGAGGGACGCGAGGCGGTGCCTAGACCTGAGGTGAGCGACGGCGAACCTCAGAGTCGAAGGGCGATTCCCCGCCGGTAACGCTATGCGTAGCATTGCGGGCAGGCTCTCGATCAGCAGTACCAAAAACAGAACCCGTGTGGTACTGTTTTGTAATCGGAGTAGGCATATGAAAAAAGTCACCTGGATACTCTTCGCGCTCCTCATTGGGATTGTCCTGTTCTTGGGGGTCATTGCGTTCCTCTTCGAACCAAAAGGAGAACCTCGTTCTCCACAAGTAAATTTCACCGGACCGAGCGGGGAGCCGTTCGTAAAAGGACCAGCAGGGCCGCCGCCCGGGAATAGCCAATAGGAGCTAGGAAGAAGGAGAGATGGGTTGAGTTTTCGTCGGTGGTTGGTATAATCACCGGCAGTTGCGGGATTGGTTTAGTGGTAGAACACGACCTTGCCAAGGTTGAGACACGGGTTCGATTCCCGTATCCCGCACCAGAAACAGAAGACCCAGGATTTATTCCTGGGTCTTCTGTTTCCTCTGTGGATGGGAATCGAACGAGTGGAGGGGGTCGGGGAACCGCGACCGGTTCCCTGTGTCGGAGATTATTCAGAACCGAGGGTTCGGAAAGCGCAGGCCGAAGGCCGAGCAGTGAGATTCCCTATCCCGCTGAATCAAGAATCGAACGCCGGAGCTTGTGCCCGCAAGCTTGCGGGCACGCGAGGCGGTGGCTAGCCCGAGCCGAGTGACGACGAGGCGAGAGGCGAAGCCGATTCCCCGCCCGCAACGCTTCGCGTAGCGATGCGGGCAGGCCGTATCCCACCCTCTCTGGACAAGGTGCGCGTCCGGGACTATAACCGAAGCAGTGATACTTAAAACAAAGCGATCAAAACCCAGGAGGGTCTATGCGAAGACGGGTTTTTATGGGATGGGTCATTACCCTCGCGTTTGCGGCAATGTTTTTCGGTGACCGCACCTTGACGCCGCTTTCGATCCCTACGCGAAATACGCTTCCGCCCCGTGTTGTACTCGGTGGCGACTCAATGAATGTGCGACCGCCGACAAAATCGAGCAGCGAGCGGAAAGTGATCGCGCGGAGAGCGCCCCGCGCCGCTGTTCCTCGAACAGTTGATACAACGACGGTCATAGGGATGGGGGATACGGTTGCGGTGCTCGCACCAATGCGGCCGTCAGTCGCGATGTCACTCGTGTTCATTTGCCGTGATTCACTCCCTACAGTTCCGTCACTCGCGTTCTCTTTCACGACGGAATTTCCGGAACTCAACGAGCCGGGCGCATTCGAAAAGCTCGCGTGGGTATTCGGTGCTTCTCTCGCGTTCTCGGCGGCTGACTACGTTGGGAGCAATCTCACGGAGCACTCGCAGGAATCACACATCGTGTTCAAGTACCGGCTCGTGCAGTACATCGTGCAGCTCGGAATTTCGTACGTACTGTACAAGAAGGTCGGGCTCCCGTCGGCTCTCGCGTTCAACGTGTTCTGGTGGTGCTTCGGGGACGACATGCTCTACTACTGTATTGCCGAGACCGTGAGTCCCGGAGGAAAGTTCGAGGGAAGGGGTTCGCTTGCTCGCGTCGTGAATAACGGAGTGTACCATGCGGGGTGGACACCTGTCGGTATCGCACGTGGGGGAGCGCGCCGGGCGCACATTGCGGGCGACACGATACTCGCGCAGTCGCTCGTAGGCCTTGGTCTCGCCGTTACGATAACCATCTCTTTTTAAGGAAGAAAATAAGCCGCAGAAATGCGGCTTTTTTGTGCCCAAGGGACACATTGACAAACTAGTATAAAGTATGGTATACTATAGACAGTAAGGGTGAACAAAGAGTTCGTTTCCTTCTTCCGGTGCTCGAATGGCTCGGAGGGAGTATCACCCTTTTGAAAATCTCATCTTCTGGAGGATGTCATGAAGAACGCACTGCGTATCAGCTTCATCGCGATCATTTCCGTCCTGATGCTCTCGGCGGCCATCGCTGGCGGGAAGAAGCCTGCCTGGGTGGTGAATACCGAAGTGAAGGCGAAGCGGTCCGGTGACGCAATCATCGGCTGGGGAGAGTACAAGAAGAACACCTTCGGTAAGACGTACTACTACGTCGTAGCGCACGGAGGTTACAAGGAAACCCACTTTATGACGACCGAGGTTGCGGAGAATGGGCCGTTTGTGAAGGTGTTCATGTCTTCGCAGCCCGATGACTATACGTTCAATGATATGGTGTACTGTGGTATCGACGGAGAGTCGCACAGGATAGAGGCGAACGGCAGGACTGAAATGTGGTTCCTCGTTGATCGGCCCCCGTGCAATGAGCTTGCGCGAGAGATCACGAATGTGTTTTCGCGGGTCCTCGTCGATGTCGCTCTGGTCGACTCGATGCGAGTGAAGAAGTAAGTTTCATCGAAGCCCTGGAATATTCCGGGGCTTCATTATTTAAACCCCCGCTCGAGCGGGGGTTTTTTACTTCACTTCGATCCGGAAAAAATGATGATTTCCAACCCTCAATGAATCGCCGGTCTTTATGCGCCCACACATCGGTTCCTTTGGATCCATTATCTTTTCGCCATTTAATTTCACGGCACCTGCATTCACCAGTCTTAATGCATTGCTTTTGCTGCTCCCCTCAATGACATACACAACCAGACCAACCGTGTCGAGCTTCGGAAGGATATCCTTTGGTATAATGCGTTCCGGCGCATCAGTCGGTTCTTCTTTCTTCGAGAATGTCCGTACCCAGTTCTCCTGCTCCGTGTCCGCTGCTTCGGCGCTGTGGTAGGTCTTCACGATCTCATGCGCGAGCGTGAGCTTTGCATCCCGTGGGTTCTTCACCTCCGGCGCACTGAGGTCGGTCAAGGTTTCGAAGTACTTCGCGATGAGCCCATCGGGAATCGTCATTAACTTACCGAACATCTCAGTTGGAGTTTCTCGGATACCGATCGAATTCCCGTAGCTCTTACTCATTTTCTTGACCCCATCCGTTCCCTCGATGAGGGGAACCGTGATCACGTCCTGTTCGGGTAGCTTGAAGTGACGCTGCACGCGACGTCCCATAAGTAGATTGAATATCTGGTCGGTGCCACCAAGCTCCACGTCCGCTTTTACTTTCACCGAATCGTATCCCTGGAGAAGGGGATAGAGAATTTCGAGGAGCGTAATATCGTTCCCTGCTTCTATTCGTTTCTGAAAATCGGCACGTTTTATAACCTGCTGAAATGTCGCTGACCTGGCGAGTTCGAGTATGGCGGTGAGGCCTTCGTCGCGGTGCCATTCGCTATTGTGGTGAACCTCCGTTCTCTTGATATCAATGACCTTTCCGGCCTGCGCGAGGTACTCCTTCTCGTTTGTTTCAATGTCCCTTTCGGACAGTGGTTTCCGTTCCTCGCTTCTTCCACTCGGATCACCTATCTGGGCAGTGAAGTCGCCGATGATGAGAACAGCGGTGTGGCCGGCTTCCTGGAATGCGCGGAGTTTTCGGAGAACGACAGTATGCCCGAGATGCAGATTCGGTGAGGTTGGGTCAATGCCGAGTTTCACGCGAAGCGGTTTCCCCATCTTCAGCGCTGTCACAAGGTGCTCCCTCTCGATAACCTCGCTTACCGAGCGGGTGAGAAGTTCTTTTACTGGATCCTTTTCTTTCGGAGTCATTGCAAATTCATTCTATACCACCACAGAAGAAGGGGCAAAAGAAGCCACTGTCGCGCCTCCTCCTCGTTCGGTGGGTATGTCGTATACTTACTGAATGAGTCGCTCTAGGAACAAGCGGAATCCAGTTTGTGTGCTTTCGTGGCACGATGCGGCGTACGCGTACACGAAGAGGATGCCGAAAGAGGCGCCAAGCGCGCAACATACGACAGGGTTCATTGTTTCAACGAATGCTAGCTTCACGATGATCGCGACGAATGTGACTCGCGACCAGAGGACGGGCGCGTTGTCGCCCGTCGATGGGTTCGTGGTACCCGAGAAGGCGATCGTTCGATTCAAAAAGATAGGATTTTTTGACCATGAATAAGTTGCCGCACCAAAAAGTACGGATCGCGTGGAGGGATGCCGTTCTCTTTTCACGGGAGACCGCGAGTGTGATGCGTCTCAAGCCGACGTCCATGATAACGCGGGGAATTCTGGTAAAAGAGACCAGAGACGGGGTATTCATCAAGGACCCACATACTATTAATGGAGGAACGAAACGAAGGGTAGAAAAAGAGAGGGGAGCGACATTCCTCTTCGTCCCACGGGGAATGATACAAAAGATCGAGAAATAAAAACCCGCCGAATGGCGGGTTTTTATCCTGATTACTTCTTCGTTTTCAGTACCTCGTCGATGAGGCCATAGTCCTTGGCTTCTGCTGCAGTGAGGTAGAAGTCACGGTCCGTATCGCGTTCTATGTTCGCCGTCTTTTGTCCGGTGTGTTTCACGAGTATCTGGGTCAGCTTGTCCTTTATCTTCACAATATGGCGAGCGGTTATCTCGATCTCAACAGCCTGACCTTCGGCCCCGCCCATCACTTGGTGGAGGAGTATCTCCGCGTTCGGGAGAGAGAACCGTTTTCCCTTCGCGCCAGCGCCGAGGAGTACGGCGCCCATCGAGGCAGCCATGCCGACGCAAATGGTCGAGACCGGGGCCTTCACGTGCTGCATTGTGTCGTAGATCGCAAGACCGGCCGTAACGGAACCACCAGGGGTGTTGATGTAGAGCTTGATGTCCTTCTTCTGGTCCTCGTGGTCAAGGAGGAGGAGTTGGGCGATAACGGAATTTGCGACCTGGTCGACGATCGGGCCGCCGAGAAAAACGATGCGGTCCTTCAAGAGGCGCGAGTAGATGTCGTAAACACGTTCGCCGTAGGCGGACTTCTCGATGACGGTTGGTATGAGGTTCATGCCCCTAGAGTACCTTTTGGACCTCGGTCACGTCAAATTTCTTCGCCGTACCGACGAACTCATCGCTCGTAACGGTCACGGTGTCGCCTGGTTTGATGTCCGAGAGTTTGATGGTCGTCACGGTCGGGTTTCCGGCTACGGTGAGTTTCTTCGTGTTCACGAGTGAATACGTCGTCTCGGCAAGTACCGATGCGAATCGGATCGATGTATCGGATGAGCCAATGAGTTCGAGGTGGATGGTTGCCCCGTACACGCCTTTCACGGTGCCGGTGAGCGTCTTCGTTTCGACGGTCTGGGGCTGTTCGAGTTTTCGAATCGCATCGAGCCGGGCCTGTTCGGCCGATGTGTTTGTGCCTGGTCGCTCGCTCCGTGGCATGAGTGCTGCGGCGACCGAAAGGACGATCGCGAGGACGATGCCTATGACGAGCCACACGTTTCTCCGTTTCGTTGCTTCGTTTGAGAACATACGGGAATGCAGTTTTTTATGAGGGGACCTTTTCCGCGGTGCGTGACGAGTGACCATATAGAGAGTGATGCGCTCCTGCAACCAACTCTGCGTATACCCATAGTATAGCAAATACCCAGTGGAGCTTTGCCCGCGACCAAACAAAAACCCCGCAGCACTCTTCAGTGTGCGGGGGTTGCTTTAACGAACGAGGACCATCCGCTTCACGATGCGGGCCGAACCCGCGGTGAGCTCGTAGAAGTAGATGCCACTCGCATGGCCGGATGCATTCCAGTCGGCCTCGTAGACGCCAGGTCCCATTCTCCCTTCGGCGAGGATTGCGACCTCCTGCCCGAGTGGCGAGAGAACGCGAAGTTTGACCGTCGAAGCGCTGGGGAGCGCAAACCGTACCATCGTGGTCGGGTTGAATGGGTTCGGGTAGTTCTGATCGAGTCGGAATTCAGAAGGAATGCCGGACGGAACCTCCTTCACGTCTTTTACTGATGTGATAATGAAGGTCGCCGGATCACTCCAGTAGCTCCACCCGAGAAGATTCTTGGCGCGAACCCGCCACCAGTACGTTACCGACGCATTGAGCCCGGTGCGTGTCGTTTCGGTACCGACGACCATCGAGTCATCAGCAACAACATTTGTGAAGTCACGGTCGGACGAGACCTGGATGCGGTATTTCGATGCGCCCTCCGATGCATTCCACTGGAATCGGATACCATGGTCGTCCTGCGTCTCTGCGCGTGGCTCGACGAGCGAAGGCGGCAGGGGATTACCGAATGCGTCGATGACAAAGGACGGGGTATTCTCCGGGCGCGCCTCAATGGACCCAAGTGTGATCTCTGTTGTAGCAAGCCCATTGTCGGCGAACGTAAGCCACAGCTGGACTCTACTCAATGAATCAGACCCAACTCGTTCCGTGAGAAAGTTCCACTCGAACCAGGGGTCATCCTTGTCAGAGAAGTGGAACCATGTGACCGCATTGCCTGTGCCCGCCGGATACACCGAGTCCGCATCCCCAAGGAAGAGCCACATCTTCGGAAAATTCCCGTCCGGTGTCCCGATGTAGTGTTGCTTCATCCAGATTCGGATCGCACGGGGGACCGGAATGCTCCGCGAGAGCTGTTTCTCGTAGATGAGAATTGGCGGCGAGTTATTGCCGATCGCGTAACGGAAGAGTTGCGCGCAATTCCCGTCAGGTCCGCCACCGGGAACAAGTTTCGTTATTGCCTCGAGCGGCTGTGTGCCGCGGACCTCCTTGAGGTTCCACCCGTTCACCGGGCTTTGCGGGACGTTTTGCGCGAAGAGCGTGTTGGCACAGAGCGTGAGCGCAATGAGCGCAATGAGCGCAATCACCGTAACTGCTGTAAATCGTTTCATTTCACTACCCTCCATATTTCGAAATGTGAATGATTAACTGCCATTATTATACATACCCATAGAAAATACGTCAATAGTTCGCATCGAACGGTGCTCTCCGTCAAGTTCCCTTGCCAAGAACACGATACTTGATGTGGTATACTGAGACTGTCGAAGTAAACGAAACCGTTTACCTATAAAAAACATGAACCGGGTATCGCTGTTCGTCGTGGGTCTTATCGCAACGGTCGCAATCATCGTAACGGCACAATTCGTTGCTGCTGTTTACCAAGGCCCGAAGCAGGCATTCCCGGAAGGGAATCCGCCGGCACCGCTCGATACCGGAAACAAGTTCCAGTACAAAGGTCAGGGTATCGGGTTCTCCGAATTCAATGGCGTTAAGTTCGAGGGTAAGGCCATTGAGCTTGGGATCGATCAGACACTCAATATCAAGATCGGGGCGAACACCACGCCATTCCTTTTTCCATACCAGTCGGCAGATAGGTACACGATGATACAGCCCGGTTCGGCTGGTCTCGTTATCGGAAATGCGGTTGATAAGCTCGATGCGAATGGAAAAACGTATGAGCAGGGAAGACTTTGTTTTGGCGCTCCGAGAGCTGATGGCACGAACTGCAAGAGTTCATGGGATGGTCTCGTGGGTGGGGCTAGTGAGTCGTTCTGGGAATTGGCGGGGACCTCGCTCGTTGCGTCAAGTACAACATGGAATGTTGGGATCGGAACCGACGACACACCATCAAAACTCTCCGTGCAGGGCAACGTGTCCCTCATGCGTGCGCCAGGAGGGAGTGTGCTTGCTGGACCGGGACCGACGCTCGCGCTCCAGTCGCCGTCGAATGACGTGACGACACAGGCAAGCGGACAATCGTACTGCGGAGGAAGTGGACAACCGGCTTGTCCGACCGACAACTGTCCGGTAGGGGATGCAACGAATAACAACAACTACCCAGCCCAGACGACCTTCTACGCGTGCGGCGTTGGTACAGGGGGAACGAGCTGCACTGACGTTGGTCATATCGTTGGGAGTACACAACTCGAGTTTCGGACCGTTTCTTGCGTTGCAGGCACGTCCCAGTATTCCCTGCGGACGAATTCCGGTACGCTCGAATTTCTGAACAACGACAGCGTTGCGAAAATGACGATGACCCAGAATGGGAACGTTGGCATCGGCAAGACGCCGACCGCGGACTACGCCGTCGAGGTTGAAGGAAAGATAAATACAACCGGTGGATTCTTCAAAAACGGCGTTGAGATAACAGGAGGAGGGGGAGGTACGAGCCAGTGGAGTAACGGAACGAACGGGATCATCTTCTATAATGGTGGCAATGTTGGTATCGGAACGAACGGTCCGGTGGGCCTCCTGCATCTCTACAAGAACGATGGTCCGGCAACAATGGTCATGGCCGCGAGGTCCGGCAACTGGTGGTGGACCTCGACGAATGACGACTCAACGAAACTCCTCATGGGCGCAACGGGAGCGACGCGACCCGCCGAAGCGAACTATCCGCTCGTTTTCTCGAATGGGAACATTGGTATCGGAACGCTGAATCCAGGTACGAAGCTGGACGTGAACGGTACCATCGCGATACGCGGTGGGTCGCCGGGCGAAGGGAAGGTCCTTACGTCTGATGCCAACGGGGTCGCATCATGGAGGCAGCAAGGTAAGAAAGTTTGTAGTGTGATCGGGTCGGGATGGAGGGACACCATCAATGTCCCGGACGACTGGAATTGGCTTTCGTGTGATGGATATCGGCAGACCGTGAGAGCGAGTGCATTCCAACTCGGCTGTCTTACGGTCAGCTCATTTGGGGTAGGGATGATAGAGTGGGGCGGAGAAGGTGGAGGTGTTCCAAATCCGAACACGTGCAACTGGGTCGGCACCAACTTATCCTGGCAGTACGTCGACCCACAGTCAGCGGAAGGCGCTTACGATCAAACGTGCCTAAGTTGGCTTTCTGGGCTTGGGCAAGTCGGAACGCAGCGGCGAACCGTTCGAAGCGATGGATCAACGCACGTTGGCGAGTGCGTATATCGATACATAAATGGGGGTATAATTTATGGAAGCGAGAGTTCGGTTCCGTCTTCAGGTGCTCGTCCAGTTGCTGCTGCGAACAATAACTATACGCAGGTATATCGCTAATAATTCACATTCGCACCAATGAATCTGCGAGCACAGCGCCTATTCAGGATCAATGGGATCGCTCTCGTAGCGATCGGGTTATTCTTTTCGTCGGCGCTCATTTCATTCGCCGCTCCCGCCGCGCCCGCGGGATTTACAGTGAACGACTCGCGGTCGTCGTGCGTCATTGACCTCTCCTGGAACCAGACGGGTGCAGCCGACCACTACACACTGACCGGCGTTACGAGCATTAACCCGCCGCAGAGCTTTAATATCACCACATTGAAGACCGCAGCAGGCACTGTTATTACGGCACCGCTCCCCGGGCCGACTGCACTTAAGTACCTCGATACGAATATATGGAATGTCGCGAGTGGGAAGACGGGACTCATTGTCGATCCCGGCACCACGCGCCAGCGCTATACACTCTCGGCATGCGATTCGGCGAACGACTGCGTGCCGGTCACTGCGAACGGGCCATTCACGACGCCGACCCTCCCCACGCCAGGCACACCAACGACCCTTTCGGGTATTGGGACGAGCACGAACCGTCTCGCTTTTTCGTTCCGTGCCCCCGCCGGTTCGCTTTCCGCAAAATTCCCAACGTACGGCGGATTCACGGTTGACCGAACATCAGTTCCCGCATCGACGTACAGCAGGGTATATAAGTTCGCTGATGGTGAAACGACATCCTTCGATTACATCGAGCTCGTTGCGGGCTCTTCGATCGTGTACACGTACACGTTCCGGTTCTTTGAATCGGACGAGTTTTGTACTCCGACGACGCGCGCCTCGAATGTCGCGCTTTCGTCCCCGCTTACGGTCACGATACCGCGCGCACCATCGACTCTTTCAGCGACCTACAACAAGGCGAGCGGCGACGTGAATCTCGCGTGGACCGACATGAACGACACGGCGAACCGAACGTCGTACATGATACTGCGGAATACGAAGAACGAGTTCGACGCGAACACGACCGGCAACCTTCGTGAGCTCACACCACGGCCAGCCGGCACCGCAACGTCATTCGTCGACTCGACTGTGGAGCAGAATCTTACGTACCACTACCAGGTTCGAACGTGCAAGAAGGACGCAACGACCGGCGCTGAAGGGTGTTCACTTCCTGCCTACGATTCTATTTTCACGTCCCCATCGCCTGCGTCGAACATACAGGCAACGATCGTCTACTCGTCATCGACCGCGAAGACATCGGACGTATTCCTTACGTGGACAGAACACGCTCCGGGGGTCTCGGTCTTCCGATACAACGGCGCAACTGTTCGAACGGTACCGTGCGCCACAGGTCAATGTCGCGACCTCAATGTCCCATGGAGCGCAACACCGTACATGTATACCGTTGGTGACCCGATCGACACCGAGGCATCAACGAGCATGACGGTGAATCTCAATATTGCGAAGGTTCTCTCGGGGAATCTCTGGTCCGCGACGGGGGATGCAGCACCCGATCATGGTGTCGGATGGATAAATGTGAATAGCGACTCACTCACCGAGGAGGGTATTTCGTTCAATCCCGCTGCGCGGTACAGCGTGCAGGTGGATTCGAATGGACTCATGTCCGGCCTTGGGTGGGCTTCCGTTGAAAGCATATCGGGTATTCTGCATGGATACGGGTGGGTCGGATTCAGCGGGCAGAAACTCACTGGATGTCCCTCTGAACCGTGCGAAGCACGACTCGGCGCAGACAATAAAATGGCAGGGTGGGCAAAGCTCCTATCCGCAGATACGAACGAGGAACCACCGCGGAGCACCTACGATGGATGGATAAGTTTGAATCAGAAGCCGAGCGAAAGCGTCTCGTACGGCGTGCTTTTCGATGCATTGACAGAAAAATTGAATGGGCAGGTATGGGGCGATGCGGTTCTTGGATGGGCGGAATCATTCCTTACGCTCGTTGGCACTACTGAAACGACCGTGCTTGATTGTCCCACGAATATCGCAACCGTTCCCGCGCAGACGACCGATACGACCATCGGGCTCCGGTGGACGAATCCGGAGGCGTACGACTCGCTCTCCCTTTCTCGCGCGCTGTATGGGACGACTGTGCGTTCGACGCTCCTTTCGGTAAATGCGCCGACCCCGATGCCCACGGCCCATAACGATACGGGGCCACTCAAGCCGTCAACGCAGTACACGTACACATTCAACGCAACGAAGGGAGCGGACTCATGTTCGGCGACATTCAATCCAACCACGCTTCCGCCGGTAACTCCGACAGAAGGGTACACGCTCACGTGCGTCCCGGGGACCGGTTCGGTGGCACTCTCCTGGACAGGTTCACTGTTATACCCGCACGCCATCGATCTCATCGATATCACTGACGCCGCGAGCGAGGCGGATTGGGATACGCTCGGTGATACGACGCTTTCCTCATCGATCCCTCCGTACGTAGCGCCCGGTTCCTACTCGCATACCAACCTCCAATCCGGGAAGACATACACATATTTCGTTCGCGCAACCTACGTTGGCGGGCCGAACACCGGAGTAAGGATCCCGTACCCTCCGGTCTCATGTACGGTCATCGGAACGCCCACCGACGATACGCCGCTCCTCAATGCCTACGGCAACCAGTCGCCATCGGCAATCCACCTCACGTGGAAGGATAACTCGTACTACAAGCACAACTGGGAGTTCCAGTGGGTGAAGCTCACGCCGCAGAAGCCGACGAGCCTCGGGGCGGTGGCGCAAGGTGCATCACAGGTACAGCTCACCTGGACCAACAACACGAATCACGCGACGCTCGGCGATGCCGACAAGGGGCCGTTCTACCATGTGTGGGAACGGAGCAGCGCGGCGAGTATTGACACGGCATTCCTCCCCGGCGATACGACCGTCACCTCCCGAACGCTCGAGGTTCTGGCGGATCGCGGGACGAGCGGGACGCAGACTGGCTACACCGTAACGGATGCCGCTGTGGTCGGTGGAACACGGTACTTCTACCGAGTAAAGGCATGTTCGTATGTGACTGTCGACCTCGTGAACCATGTCCCGAACCAGACCATTGTTCCGACGACGATCGTGTGCTCCGACTATGACAAACCAGGGAACTATGTATCGGTGACGCCTGCTGTTGCCGTTGAGAAAGCGCGGACGGCATGGAATGTGGTCCGTGACGCGGGTGCCTCTCTCATCGACGCGGTACGCTCCCTCTTCTCTGAAAACACGACGGCGATCGAGGAAGCGTCAGCGCAGTACGCAGGCCCCATCAACCTCACGGCTTTCTTCGAAAGGAACACTCAGCCGCTCCAATTCGACTTGAATGCTGCGACGTACTTCCACACGAGCCGTGCAGCAAAGTCCGTCTATATCTACCGTATTCGTGCGACGTACGCGAGCAATCCTCCGGGGAAGACCGTTCCGTTCTCTCTTTGGTCGAACGAGGCGGCCGGCAAGACCCTTCCTGATGGTGAGTGCTCCTCGCAAGTAGTTCCGATCAAGGTATGCAGTCGGAACAGCTACTGCTCCGGCGGCACGGGCCAGAAGATAACGTGTATCGGAGATCCGGATTCCCCCTACCTCCCGAAGAGCGAATGCTCCGTGGCCATCGACTGTAGGAATGTTGGAACCTCCCGCACGTCATTCGAAGAGATACGGCCGTAGAGAACGAACAAAAAGAGCGCACGGTCCCGTGCGCTCTTTTTTTATGCCTGCGCCGCAACGACACCAAGTACGGTTCGCGGTCTCGCGGAGCGGACTGTCCGTACCATTTCTGCCATTGTTGCGCCGGACGTACACACATCATCGAGTATGAGCACGTTCGCGTCCACGAGTGGCGTCGGCTCTCGAAGGGCGAAGCTTTCCGCGACGTTCGCAAATCGTGCCTTTCGGTTCGGCTGTTCGGTCTGTGAGTCCGTGTCGCGTGTTCGTACGAGAACGGACCCCTCGAGCGTGAGTTGATGGGGGAGTCGCCTCTCGAGCGCGCGGGCGATGCATGCTGTCTGGTCAATACCACGCTCCCGTTTCCGGTGTGGATGGAGCGGCGCGGGGATGAGGAGGAAAGATTCTCGTTCCATCCCGAGCATGGGGAGTGCTACCGTGAGGTGTTCCACGATGAGATCGGCGAGCGGTTCAGCTGCATCGCGGATACCGCGGTATTTCAATGAATGAATGAGCGCGCGTACTTCAGGGGTCGCGAACTCCGTTGCCGCGAGGAGAACGAACGGCGTTTCGGTGTGACAGCTCGTTCTCGGTTCCGTGCATCGGCGGCCGCACGTTGGACACTTCGGATACGGATTGCGCGGAATGCGGTTGCTGCACATATCACAGATGGCACGGTAGCGCGCGGACGCGCCGAGCGTACGATGACACGAGCAGCACAATGCGGGGAAGAGGAGAGAGGAAAGAAGCTGGAGGAACGGATGTGTTCCCATACAGTAAGAGTACACCTCCGTGGACCACTTTTTCTCCGTGTGAGCACCGCAGGAAAAACCGCTTGGCATGTGATAAAATACGGGTAATGAGTATTGGAGCGAGTATTAAGAATTTTTTCAGCGACATCACGCGGTTCTTCACGTACCGGGATATGCTCGGCGTCGACATCGGGACCGTCGCCGTGAAGCTCATCGAACTTCGCCGCTCGAGGGATCGAATCACGCTCGGGAATTACGGACTCCTCGAGACTCGCGAGTATCTCGAACGCGGCAATGCCGCGATCCAGACCGGCTCTCTGAAGCTTGTCGAAAAGGACGTCGCGCAGTACCTTGCAACGCTCGTTCACGAGGTGCGGCCAACCGCAAAGAACGTCGTCGCCTCCATCCCGTCCTTTGGTGTGTTCGTCACCCCGATCGAGATACCGCTCCTCTCGAATGAGGAGACCGAGAAGCTCCTCTCACTCCAAGCGCGGCAGTACATCCCGCTCCCTCTCGAAGCAGTGAGTCTCGAGTGGGTGAAGCTCGAGGAGTTCGATAATCAGCGGGGCGCACGGTTCCAGCGGTTACTCCTCACGGCGATCCCGAAGGCGATCATCGCATCGTACCAAGCAATATTCAAAAGCGTCGGATTGAAGCTCGTCGGGCTCGAGGTCGAGTCCCAGGCACTCGTGCGCTCGCTCGTATCACGCAACGACGCCCCCGTTCTCATTCTCGACATCGGAGCCGAGTCGACCTCGCTCACGGTTGTTGCGAAAGGCGTCGTGCGGCAGATCGGACAGATCGACTATGGCGGTGTCGCGCTCACGACCGCAGTTGCGCGAACACTTGGGATCAGTCAATGGCGCGCGGAAGAGTTGAAGCGGCGACGGGGACTCTTGAGCAGCCCCGGAGAGTACGACCTCTCGTCGGCACTCACGCCGTTCTTGGATGTCATTGTGCGGGAGTGTGACCGTGTGCGGAAGGTCCACGACGACACCGCACGGGATCACGTCGAACGGCTGATGGTCATCGGCGGCGGCGCGAACCTTCCCGGTATCGGTGAGTACCTCTCTGCGCAGATCGGTCTCCCGCTCCGATTCCCGTACCCATTCGCATCGGTGTCCTACCCCACAGAACTTGAGCCAGCAATGAAGCAACTCTCGAACGAGTTCTCGCTCTCGCTCGGTCTCGCGCGTAAGTTCTTCATCCCAGAGGAATAGCGGCGATCCGTGCTTTTCGGGTCCATACCGACTGAAAAGCACTATGCGTTGGTGTATACTGAATGCATAGCGACAATGGATATGGCTGGCGTACAAGAGAATAGCGGAACGCGCGAGCAATTCGCGGCCGCACAGGCACCGATCGGGCTCCCGTGGCGGATCTCGGTGTTTGCGATCGTGCTTTTCGCGTTCTCCCTCTTTACCTACGTCGGACTCCGTTTCGGATATCGGGCGTACCTCACGACACAGGAAGAGAACCTCAATGCGGAACTTGAGACCCTCGCGCAGCAGGTGAGTACGAACGAACAGGAGCAGTTCGTGGTGCTCTACTCACAGATCGTGAACCTGCGGTCGGTCCTCGATCGGCATACGTTCACTGCCAACGTATTCCCGTTCCTTGAGCGGAACACCGTTGACGGCATTAATTTCTCGAGCGCCGAGTTCAGCGGGAAGAGCTCGATGGTGAAACTGAACGGTGCAACGCCAGTCTTCGAGACGCTCGCCGGTCAAATGGCGGTCCTTGAGAATGCGCCCGAAGCCCTTGCGGTCTCACTCGAGAAAGTGAACATATCGAGCGGGAACGTCACCTTTACGATCGGTATCACATTCAAGCCGGACACCTTCGTTCGTCAAGCATTCTAACGTACCATGCGCGTATCAACGAAACGCATATTGAGCATCGGAGCCGCTCTCCTCTTCTTCATCGGGGCGCTCCTCGTGTACCTCAATCTCATTCGTACGGAGAACGGTGTGATAAGCGAACTCCGGGCGAGCGTTGAATCACGGACGAACCTACTCGAGCAGCAGCAGAAGGTCGTTGGAGAGGTCCAGAATCTCATTGCGTCGTTCCAGAATATCGGACAGGTTCAGGAGAACGTTTCGGTGGTGATCCCGACCGGCGAACAGAACGTGAGCGCGTTACGGCAGATCGAAGCGATCACGAATCGCTCCGGCGTTTCCCTCTCATCGATCGACTTCAAGGCGGGGCTCGCGAAGGCCGTCGGAAAGAAGAGCGCGAGCAGCAGCGAGAGCCTCATCAAGCGTCTCGGCGTACTGAAGGTCACTATGAACGTCATCGGTGGGTACGAGAATCTGAAACTGTTCCTCGCGACACTGGAGACGAGCATGCGACTCACGAATGTCCAGGGGCTCAAGTACGCTCCTGGTGTTGGTGTGAATCCGACCGACCAGCTCACCATCGAGGCGGAGATGTACTACCAAGAACAATAGTCGCTATATCCTAATTCCTAGAACCTAACTCCTACCTATCCCATGGCCATCATACTCGAAGAAGAGCGCCCGCAGACGAACTGGGTCGGAATACTCGGCGGTATCGTTATCGTCGTGCTGATCTTTGTTGCGTGCTACTACCTCTTCTTCAAGAAGCCGGAGCTCATCGATGTCGTTGTGCCCCGGGACCTTGAGCAGATATCCCTCCTCGCGCAGGTACAGGAGATCGACCCGCAGGCCATCGTGAACTCCGCGAATTTCAGGATGCTCCAGAATTATGCGCCGACGCTCATTCTTCCTCCCGCAGGTCGCGCGAACCCGTTCAGGCCATAGGAGCTGGGAGCTAGGAGTTAGGACGGAGGAGCTAGAGGCGACCGACGCCGAACCCGAATTTCCTAGCGCCTGATACCTACTGCCTAACGACTATCTACCAATGACCGACCAAGAACTCTTCAGCGCCCTCGTTCGCGAGAACCTCATCGATCAGCCGACCGCTGACCGACTGATCCGAGATGCTGCGTTCGCGCAACGCTTACCGGAGGAACTCCTCTACGAGCGCCGCGCGGCCGATGAGGTGCAGGTCGCGGAAGTGAAGAGCCGCCTCATCGGCGCTCCCGTGAAACGCGTGGACATCACGACCATCACGAAGGAGCTCCTCTTGCTCATCCCGCGCGAGACCGCCATATCGTACCGTGCCGTTCCACTCGAACGAACAAAGAACCTCCTCATCGTTGGTATGCTCCGTCCTGATGACGAACGGGCACAGGAAGCGCTCAAGTTCGTCGCAAAGCGCGAGGGCGTGAGTTTGGGTGTCTACCTCATCACACCCTCGGACCTCCAGGCGGTGTGGCGACTCTACGCGCCGTACGCGAGCGAGGTTGAACAAGCCGTCAAAGCGATCGGCGGACTCGCGCAGCGCGAGGACCGGGTCGCGCTCGAAGAGGGGATGAACACGAACAGCGATGAGGCACCCATCATCAAGATCGTTGCGGCAACGCTCCGTCAGGCCGTCGAAGGAGGCGCCTCCGATATTCACATCGAACCACAGCGCGCGCGCGTACGTATCCGCTTTCGTATGGATGGGCTCCTCGAAGAGGTGACCTCATTGCCGATCGCACTTGCGCAACCCATCGTTTCCCGCGTGAAGGTGCTCGCGCACATGAAGCTGGATGAGAATCGTATCCCGCAGGACGGACGCTTCCGGTCCTTGCTCTTCGGCCGCGATATCGATTTCCGTGTCGCGACATTCCCAACGCCGAGCGGCGAGAAGGTGGCGATCCGTGTCCTCGACCCGACGACCGGACTCCGCGGATTCGATCAACTCGGTCTCTCGGATCACAACGCGAAGATACTCGGCACGGCCATCGAGCGCCCGTACGGCATGATCCTCCTCTCCGGTCCCACGGGATCCGGAAAGACAACGACGCTCTACGCCATCATGCAGCGGCTGAACAAGGAGACCGAGAACATCTTGAGCCTCGAGGACCCGGTCGAGTATTTCATGGAAGGCATCAACCAATCCCAAGTGAAGCCCGAGATTGGGTATGACTTCAGTTCGGGGCTCCGCCAGATACTCCGCCAGGACCCGAACATCATCATGGTCGGCGAGATCCGCGATGGGGAGACCGCTGCGCTCGCCGTGAACACCGCACTCACCGGACACGTGATGCTCTCGACGATCCATACGAACAACTCGATCGGGGTCATGCCGCGTCTCATCGACCTCGGTGTCCAGCCGTTCCTTCTCTCGTCCGCGCTGAACCTGATGATCGCACAGCGGCTCGTCTTGCGACTCTGCCCGTCGTGCAAGAAGCCGTATGAGGCCGTACCGGACGTGCAGGACATCATCGAGAAGGAGCTCGGCGAACTCCCGCAGGACGTGAAGCCCACGGTATCGTTCAAGAAGCCGTTCACCGTCTACCGCGCTGAGCCGAAGCCGACCTGCCCCATCTGCAAGGGGAAGGGGACCGCAGGCCGGATGGCACTCTTCGAATTCTTCCAGATGACCCGCGAACTCTCCGATCTCGTGAATACCGGGTTCACCGAGGGGAAGCTCTGGGATCTCGCGAAGCGGCAGGGCATCGTCACGCTCCGACAGGACGGGATCCTCAAGGCGCTTGCAGGTGAGACGGCGATCGAGAGCATACTCCAGGAGACAACGTAGGGAACGCTCGAGTACCGGTGCCGCGACGAGTCGCGAAAAAGCTGATATACTGAACATACATCAAGGTTTTTCTTCCCTATTCCCATGTCCGATTATAAACAGAAGCTCGGAGAGTTACTCCTCACCACAGCGAAGCAGAACGCGTCCGATCTCCATATCGCCGTCGGGCGACGTCCAACCATCCGTATTGACAGCGTCCTCGTTCCGCTTACGAAAGAGACCATTCTTACGAAGGAGGATACCGAAGGACTCGTCTTTGCGCTCCTGACCGACGAACAGAAGGACCGATTCTCGAAGCTTCGACAGCTCGACTTTTCATACAATTTCGAGGATAAGGCGCGGTTCCGCGTGAATGTCTACTACCAGCGGGGATTCATGGCGGCAGCACTCCGCCTCATTCCGGCGCAGATCAAAACACTCGAGGAACTGAACCTTCCGCCGCTCCTGCACGACTTCACGAAGATGAACCAAGGGTTCGTTCTCGTTGTGGGTCCCGCCGGGCACGGGAAATCAACCACGCTCGCAGCGCTTCTCGACGAAATAAACCACAAGCGAACGGATCATATCATCACCATCGAGGACCCGATCGAGTACCTTTTCTCGCAGGACCGTTCCATCATCTCCCAACGAGAGATCGGTTCCGATGCGACGTCGTTCCACGAAGCATTGCGTGCGATACTCCGCCAGGACCCGGACGTCATCATGGTCGGGGAGATGCGCGACTCGGAGACCATTGCGACCGCAATGACCGCGGCCGAGACCGGCCACCTCGTTTTTTCGACACTCCACACGAACTCCGCATCACAGACCATCGATCGTATCATCGACAGCTTCCCGCCCGAGCAGCAGGGGCAGGTCATCTCGCAGCTCGCCTCGACACTCGTCGGTATCGTTTCGGAACGGCTTATTCCGCGTCTCGGCGGAGGCCGCATCCCGGTAATGGAGATCATGCTTTCGAACTCCGCGATCCGGAACCTCATCCGCGAGAAGAAGATATACCAGATCGACCTCGTCATCGAAACGTCCGTGCAGGAGGGGATGATGTCCCTGAACCGCTCGCTCGTGAACCTTATCCGCCAGAAAGAGGTCGCACTGGAGCAGGCGGAGAGTTTCTCCCTGAACCCAGCCGAATTGCGCATCTTGCTGGAGCGCTCATAGCCATTCGCTATCAGCTACCCGCTACCACACATGGCAAAGTTCGATTACAAAGCACGGACGAAGGATGGAGAGCTCCAGGTCGGGAACGTCGAGGCGACGACCCGCGAGGCGGCTCTCACTCTCCTCTCAGGGCATGAGCTCTACGTCTTGAGCCTTGAGCCGGTGAAAGAGAACAAAATGTTCTCGCGGCTCACCGATTACTTCGAGCGGGTGAAGGGGACCGACCTCATGATATTCACGAGGCAGTTCGCGACACTCCTTGCCTCGCAGGTCCCTTTGGGGGACAGCTTGCGCAACCTCTATGCACAGATGGACAAGCCGATACTGAAGGAGGTTATTTCGGAGGTCTCCTCGGATATCGAGTCCGGCTTCTCCCTCTCGCAGGCCCTGGGGCGTCACCCTGGTGTATTTTCAGAGTTCTATGTGAACATGGTGAAGGCGTCCGAGGTGACCGGGCGGCTTTCCGAAGTGCTCGAGTTCCTAGCCGACTACCTCGAGAAACAATCCATTCTCATCGCGAAGGTACGGAATGCCTTGGTCTATCCGGCGTTCGTCATTGTCCTCTTCGTTGTTGTCATTGTCGTGATGCTCACGATGGTGCTTCCGCAGATCACCCCCATTTTCATGGAGGCGAAGGTCTCCCTTCCGTTCATGACGAAAGTCCTCATTGGTCTCGGTGGGTTTATGACAAGCTGGTGGTGGGGCATCCTCATCGTGCTCGGCATCCTTTTCTTCCTCCTCATTGATTACTCGCGAACGCGAGAAGGAAAGGTAGTATTCGATGAAATATCCCTCCGCGTGCCCATTCTCGGGAAACTTTTCCAGCGCCTCTACATCGCCCGATTCGCGGAATCGACGCGCGTTCTCATCCAGGGAGGGCTCACCATCCCGCAGGCCATCGAGATATCATCCCACACTATCGGGAATTCGGTGTACGAGGAGATACTCGGAGGTGCCGCGCAGGAAGTTCGACGAGGACTCCTTCTCTCGCAAGCACTCAAGGCGAGCCGCTACTTCCCCCCGCTCGTGGCACAGCTCATCGCGGTCGGTGAAGCGACCGGACGCCTGGAACAACTCCTCATGCGTGTCGCACAGTTCTATACGCGCCAGGTTGATGATGCCGTTTCGAACCTCGTTGAGCTCATCCAGCCTATTCTCCTCGTTGTCATCGGCGTCATTGTTGCCGGGCTCTTCGGGGCCATTCTCCTGCCGCTCTATAGCCTCACGCAGACCTTCTAGGGTATTGAAAACCGGCCTTTCTCGCGGAGGGAGGTCGTCTGACCGTGCGTCTGATATAATGAAATCAATCAAGAAAGGTCGAGGAAGGAAAACGTAATACATAAACACCATGAAAAATACAAAAGGTTTCACCCTCATCGAGATGCTTGTTGTGGTCGCCATTATCGGCATCCTCTCCGCGGTTGTTCTGGTCGCGCTTGGGCCATCGAGAGATAAAGCGAAAGATGCGCGCATCGTCTCCGCTGTCCAGCAGGCGCGCGTGATTTGGGAGACCCAGTACGAAGCCACAACGGGACAATATACCGAGATCGATTTTGGAAGCGCGCAGCTGACAAGCGAGCTCGCGAAGCTCAGGACCGACATTATGGCTAATAATGCCGATATTGAGCCGGTTTCCCAGCGTACCGCTGACCTTAAGAATGGGAATATATTCGCTACCCTGAACTCAGGAAAATTCTACTGTGTCGATACGCAAGGTTTTTCGGGAGAAGTCGTTGCGACCCCAGCGGGTGGAGTGTGCAACTAAAAAACGAATGTTCGGGATATTAGAAGAGAAAAAGGACGCACGAGGGTTCACCCTCATCGAGATGCTGGTGGTCGTTGCGATCATCGGCATCTTGTCGTCCGTGCTCCTTACGGCGCTCGGCCCTGCGCGCGATAAGGCGAAGGACTCGCGTATCGTTGCCGAAGTGAATCAGGCGCGCTCGCTCGCGGAGGTTTTGAGCGTGAGTGGGTACTACATGGGACTCCAGTCAATATCCGCTGGTGGTTCTATTGATGATATCGCTGCGTGGAGCAACGAGATGAAGGCGCTCGCGGCGGACATCACGGCCCAGGGAGGGGAGCTCGTTATCCTGAAGTCGAACGATTCAAAGACGTACGTCGCATTCTCGAAGCTGAACACGAGATCCGGCACATCAATAAACTACTACTGTGTTGATAGCGCCGGGAAGAGCGGGTACTACCCGGATATCGATACCGGGAACCTTCTCTCGATCGGTATCGACCAGACCGACAGTAGGACCGTGCGGTGTCCCGCAACCCCATAGGAACCAGAGCAGTGTCCGATACCATTTTTTTCATATTTCTTTTTGCGTTCGGGACTCTCGTTGGGAGCTTTCTGAACGTGGTGACCCTACGGTACTCTCCGGAGGGTCGTTTGTTTTCGCGCCACGACATCGGGGGGCGCTCCCATTGCCCGTCGTGTATGCGGACGCTCCGATGGTTCGAGCTCATCCCGCTCCTTTCATTCCTCGCGCAACTCGGGAGGTGTCGTTCGTGCAAGGCGCCGCTCTCGGTCCAGTACCCGCTCGTTGAGGTTGCGGGTGGTGCGATCCTTGCGGGAATCCCGTTCATTTTGAACGGATTCTATGGGATATCGGCAGGCCGTTTCTTCGGATTCGATGTCGGCGCGTGGTACTACGCGCTCGTTGCGTTCTGGGTCGCGATCGTCCTCTCGCTCCTCATCGTTACCATCATCGATCTCCGGCACTCCATCATCCCGAATGGTTTGAATCTCTCGATAGGCATCCTTGGTGTCGGTGTGACGGCGCTCGTCGCACTGAACGCCGGTTCGCTACCCCCGTTCCATGACTCATTCCTCATGCAGTACCGGCTCATCTTCTCGCCGTTCGAAAGCGCTCTCCTGAATCACCTCCTCGGTGCCCTCGTCGGTGGCGCGCTCTTTTGGGTATTAAGCTTCTTTTCCCGAGGGCGGGCGATGGGAATGGGGGACGTGAAACTCGCGTTCGCGCTCGGTTTGGCGCTCGGGTGGCCCGATATCGGGCTCGCAATCGCTCTCTCGTTCATCGCCGGCGGCATCTGGGGTGGCGTGCTCCTCGCAACGAAACAGCGCCACTTCGGTGACCATGTCCCGTTCGGCCCCTTCCTTGTTCTTGGTTCCATTCTCACTCTCTGCATGGGGTTCGTGCTCATCCGGTGGTACTTTTCGTTCTTCTCGCTTCCGTAGGTGCAGTGAGTAGTGATCGGTCCGGCGCTCGAATGAACGTGCGCCGTTCGCGTTTTCGGGATACCCCGGGGCAAAACGGTGGTATAATGAGATGGAATCGAACTGATGACGACCGAACGAGCGAAAAAAAGAAAGGGGTACACGTTGATCGAGATGCTCATCGTCACGAGTATTATGATAATCATGTCCGGCGTACTCCTTGCCTATAATCACGAGAGCGAGCGGCAGCTCGTCCTTGGCGTTGATGGGGCACGGGTCATCGGATTTCTAAATCGCGCCAAATCATTCGCCCTCGGGAAGTACGTCGGAGTGAAGCGTGGCGGAGGGACTGCCGACCAATCCGCATGCGCGTTCGGTATCCATTTCGATACGACCGTTACCCCGAACACCATGATCCTTTTCCAGGACCTTCCGGCGCCGGGCGCGAAATGTTCCGATGTTGACGGGTTCGACAAAGAGTTCACTCCGGGAGTCGAAGCGGTCGATATGCTCGCGATCGATGCACGGATCCGGTTTGTTCCGACGGATGACGTTGTGTTCGAGGCGCCGTACCTTCGAACGTACGTCGGTGGAGTACTCCTCGGTGGGGAGGCCGGCGCCGAGAGTGCATCTCTTTCGATCGAGCTCCCCGACGGAAGTGCGTCGGAGACCATTATTGTCGGCGCAGGTGGGCAGATACATCTCCAATGATCACCATGAGGACCACACGAACCATGCGGCAGGGGAGCGTCATGATCGAGGCGATGATCGGCTTGAGCCTTCTTCTGACCGGCATGCTCGGTATCCTGAATCTCCTTACGAACTCAATGCGCGCGAGCGATACTATTGCGTCGCAGTTCGTTGCCGCGAACCTCGCTGCGGAGGGTATTGAGGTTGTGAAGAACATCATGGACGACCTCCTCGTACAGAGCTCCGACTGGACGTACGTTGTGAACGGCATTCCGGATGGCGCATACGAGCTCGATTCTCTCACGCAGAATTTTGGTATTGATGTCAATGATAGCACGAGAGCGCGGAGCATCTTCACCCCGCTGTCTCTTGCGCCCCTGACGCTTGATTTCACGACCCGCGAGTATGGATACAGCAGCGATCCGAATGCCGTTGAAACAACGTTCAAGCGGACGGTTGAAACAACATGGAACAATGATCCCCTGACCGGAGAGCCGATAAGCTTGTCGGTCAGCTCACATGTGGATTGGACGGTGCGCGGAAAGGATTTCTCGGTGGTTATCGACGACCAGTTTTACCGGTGGCGACTCTAAGGGAAACACGAGCATAAAATGACAAAGAGACACACAAACAGAGAAGGGTTCACGCTCGCAGAGCTCCTTGTCGCGGTGAGCATTTTTATCATCCTTGTGACGATTGCCGTCGGGGTATTCATCCAATCACTCAAGGCGCAGCGGGTCCTCTCACGGACGATGGCGATACACAACAATGCCGGGGCGGCACTCGAGCAAATGGCACGCGAGATACGCACTGGATACCGTTTCTGCGCCGCGAGTAGCGATCCAACGACACCGGCACCGTGCAATGAGGAGACCGACCTTCTGACGTTCACGAACTACGAAGGAAAGGAGGTGACGTATGCATTGAACGTGGACATAGTCGGAGCGAACCCGCGCGGGACCCTTGAGCGGACCATTGTGACGCCATCGGATCCCGTGACCGTTCCCGTGACCGCGCCCGATGTCGACATCTCCTACCTTCGTTTCCTTGTGACACAGGGAGACGGAACGACTGCGCAGGCGATGTGTGCCCCATGGCGCGTCATGATATTCATGGGGGTGCGCTCCTCGGACATTTCTGTGACCGAGAGGGAAACGGTCCTCCAGACGACCATGAGCTCACGTATCTTGCCCGGAGACGCACCCGGACGGCCATTCGGGGTATCGCTTACGTGCCCCAGGTTCTAATAACGCCATGAGAAAGAACATCACACCATCACAGAACATCCTTGCATCAAGGACTTCGGGGCAAGCCCTTATCATGCTCGTGGTCCTTATGGGTGGCATGCTCATGATGGCAACGGCCATCGCCGGCCTTCTCACGTTCTATCAACTCCAACAGGCGGGGGATACCAGCCGGTCAACGGCGGCGATATATGCAGCAGATGCGGGGCTTGAGCGGGCGGCGTACTTCTACTCCTACGAGTATATCGAGGATACGTCGGTCCCTGCACAGTACTCGTGTGATACGATTCCGTGCACCGCTGCGCTCGGTGGCCCATATGATGTCTTTGACCCGTTCATCAACGGCACCATACCCGTCGATTTTAGGGTGTTGGATGGAACGCTCCCGAACAACGCACGGTACGCGGCGAGTGTGGTCATCCCGGCCGCAGGCGGCGGGAGCGCAACGACCATCTTTGCGGCGAATGGATTCGATGCGGGGGATCGGACGGTACGCAGCATGCAGATCGTACGAGAAGCGAGCCCAAGCATCCCAACCCCACCGACCCCCTGATCCGTTCTATGTCGAATACGAAAGAAAAAAAAGAAGCCATAGAACGGATTGGGCGCCTCCGGGCGCTCATGAACTACCATCGGACGCTCTACCATACGCACGACGCTCCGGAGCTCTCGGATGCAGCGTTCGATGCATTGAAGAATGAACTTGAGGAGATCGAGCATCGGTTCCCCGATCTCGCGACCGACGATTCGCCTACACAGGTCGTCGGTGGCGCGCCGCTCGATGCATTCACAAAAGTGCAGCACGAGGTGCCGATGACGTCATTGAACGACGCATTTTCCGAAAGCGAGATGCGCGAGTGGTTCGAGCGACTCGAGAATTTCCTGGACCGGAAGCTCACCGCGACGTCAGCGCCTCTCTTTTACTGCGAGTTGAAACTCGATGGCCTCGCCGTCGAGCTCATCTACGAGAACGGGAATCTTGTTCGCGCGCTCACGCGCGGCGACGGGAAGGTGGGGGAAGACGTGACGCAGAACGTGAGGACGATACCCACCGTGCCACGAACGCTCTCCGCGCTCGGATCGTTGAAAATTCCCGCACACCTCGTTGTTCGTGGGGAGATATTCATATCGAAGAAAGAACTTGCGCGCATCAATGCGGAACAGGAGGCGAATGGGGAAAAGCCATACGCGAATCCCCGAAACCTCGCGGCTGGGTCAATCCGCCAGCTCGACCCTGCGGTCGCTGCTCGCCGAAAGCTCGAGTCGTACCAGTACGACTTCATTCCGTCGGAAGGGAGTATCGGCGCCGACATCACAACGCATGAAGAGAAGCATCGCGCGCTCGCTTCGTGGGGATTCCGGGTGAACCCGGAGAATCGTTCCGCGAAAACACTCGATGACGTTTTTGCATTCCGCGATACCTGGGAGACAAAACGCGGGAAACTTGCGTACGAGATAGACGGCATTGTGGTCCTCGTGAATGATAACCGTGTGTTCGTAGAGGGGGGCGTACGTGGCAGAGCGCCCCGTGCCGGCATTGCGTATAAGTTCGCTCCGCAGGAAGCGACGTCCGTTGTCCGGCATATTTGTGTGCAGGTCGGACGCACGGGAGCGCTCACGCCGGTCGCGGAGATCGACCCTGTTGCGGTCGGCGGAGTGACCATCTCACACGCAACGCTCCACAACGCCGATGAGATCGAGCGGCTCAGGCTCATGATCGGGGACACGGTGGTTGTTTCACGAGCCGGGGATGTGATACCCCAGATAACACGCGTGCTCCCGGACCTCCGGACCGGAAAAGAGAAGAGGTTTTCGATGCCGAAGACATGCCCATTCGACGCCGCTCCGGTCGTGCGGGATGGGGTTATTTACCGGTGCTCGAATCCGGATTGCGGCGCACGCCACAGAGAAGCGCTCTATCATTTCGTTTCCCGTCCCGCATTCAACATCGCGGGACTCGGTCCGAAGATAATCGACCGACTTCTCGACGAGGGGCTCGTGTCGGATGCCGCGGATATCTTCTCGCTCCGTCGCGGTGACATCGCGGTCCTTGAAGGGTTCGGTGAGCGATCAGCAGAGAAGATCGTCGGAGAGGTCGAGGTACGGAAGACGGTCTCCCTCCCACGGTTCATCTACAGCATCGGCATTCTCCATGTTGGTGAAGAAACAGCGCTCGTTCTCGCGCGAGAGATAGCGCGGACGCGACCGACGATCACAAAACCCAGGGACGTACTCAAGGCACTTCAGGGCATATCGACTGAGACCCTTCAGGAAATGCCGGACATCGGACCAAAGGTCTCGGAAAGTATTCATACGTGGTTCCGAACTGCCCGGAACACGAGGCTCATCGAGCGCCTCGACGAGGCGGGCGTTCGTATCGAACACTTTTCTGTTCCGCCGACCACCGGGAAGCTCGCCGGGAGGGTATTCGTTCTGACCGGAATACTTTCCTCGCTCGAACGGAGTGAGGCGAAGGAGAAGATACGGGCCCTCGGTGGAGAGGTCTCGGAGAGCGTCTCGAAGAAAACCTCGTACGTCGTGGCAGGGGAGAATCCAGGGTCAAAGTCCGAGAAGGCAGAAGAGCTTGGCGTTCCCATCCTCTCCGAAAAGGAGTTCGTGAAAATGCTCGGGTAGCGATCTCACGGACACTATTCATTTTTCCGCGAATTCGGTATTGTGGAGTAATGAGCATGGAGCAATCACCAAAGGAAACAGAGGACGAGGTTGTCAGAATACCCATCGATTCCAGCATGTTCGCTATTGCTGATGAGTTCCTAAGCCGTATCGTTGACGATGAGCGTCGCGAAGAGTACAAAAATTTCATTATCAAAGGACGTGAAGGTGCGCTACAGTATGCGACATGGATGCTCGAACGGGTGGCAGGGAACGGAGAGGCGCTCCTCGGAGAAGACACCGAAGAGCGGTTAGAGAAAGACCAGACGCACGGTTTG
>Ga0172379_10002078_pt1 | contig 36974 bp, 42 predicted proteins | sample GrowelOW334metaG_FD_119756 | JGI IMG/M metagenome (GOLD analysis project Ga0172379, IMG submission 119756) | Groundwater microbial communities from an aquifer near a municipal landfill in Southern Ontario, Canada - Groundwater well OW334 metaG | ecosystem: Environmental > Aquatic > Deep... | reverse complement strand
TTTGGATTTTGCTATTTTCTTTTGCTTTGGCTGTGCGTTGATATACTGATCGATTTTGTCTTGTTTTACCTTATGTACTGAATCTCTTTGATGTACCACCAGCATCATTTTGTCATATTGACGTTTTTTGTAGATTGCTGATGGAGCAATGTTGCCGGAAAGCGCTCGTCGTGGCATACGAATAAACGATGGGTCAAGGCCCTCACCGATGAGCTCAAAGCCAGCAGACCTAAAGATACGTGAATACTGTTTAATTGGATTGTAGAGCAACCAGAGCCGGTTGTAGGTCAGCAACGAGTTGTCATCAACTTCAAATGAATTCGTTGTCTCGATAACCGCCGCTGCGTCACGATCAAAGAAGTCTAAATGCGCAAGACCATCTTGTGAATAAAGGTACATTCCTGGATCACCCGAGAACATTACAAAGGGGAACTGCTCGTTTGGCCGTACTTCAAGCATCGTTTCATATGCTGCTCGTGCTTTGGCCCGTTCTTCATTAGATAAGACCGCTGGATTATATAGTTCTGGCGCATTCATATGCACATGCAAATCATTGCTTGGATCATCGCCAAACGCAACATTACCACCAAGTATCAAGCCATCTTTATGCAATATCAGATCGTTTTCTGAGCCTTCGACAAAAAAGTTCATCGCCGTGCCGTAATCGTTCTGGCCTATGAGCGCGATGAATGGCTCTGTAAGTGCATCATCTTCGCGGTACACCTGCCGTGCTGTGTAACGGCTATCAATATCAACAGCTGAATTACCTGACAATGCTATTGCCGCCGAAAAATCAACATCGTTATAAAAGTAGATGTAATCAAGACCGCTTACACCGGCGCTATCAAGTTGCAACGTATTGTGACCTAGTCTAAACGTCTGGTTTGGTCGATTATACGTAAATATATCTTCAAATACGGGAACTTCTGGACGAACATTAAACATTGCTCGTCCTGCTTCACCGCATAACGTAAAGATATTTGCTCCCAGCTCGGTATTTTCAACCCCTATCTGCGCATTGGCTGTAAACGTTATATCATTTATCATGCCCCAGTGAACATTAGCCCCTATCTTGATACGAGAGCGATCACGCAGATCAAGAACATCTTGGTGCATGTGGCATAGGCAGATATTTGACAGCGTCAATATTGTATCTGGCATCACCGTTAATTGCGCGCGAGGATCGGTACTAAAGTAAATGCAGGCACCATTGCCATCAAGTGTCGCATTACCAGTAATTCTTATCGTTTGATCCTTTCCAACGCACACACATTTGGCAAGTGAGATGGTACCCGATACATTGTCATCAAAAATAATTTCATCAGGATTTGGCGTAGGCGGCGTAGTTCCGGAGAACGTAAAGTTTGCATCAACTGCTTCTTTAATCGTACCGCGATTAAGGAGCGAGAGATGACCGGATGCAAGATCTATTGCCAAATTCGTCTGATTCGTTGGCACCGCGAGTGGGGCGTAAACCTTACCGCGAACAAGCGGCGAATTAAGACAGTCAAGCCATAACGTTGTGCCATCAACCACAATGTTGCCCGTACCGGTATCAAACGTCCAACTTACCGGCCCAAGCAAGAAGGTAGAAGGACCACCGTACATATAAAAAGTACCGTTGCTTGTGGTCAAATTATCATCAAGTCTGAACGTACTGTTGGAAGCAAGAACCACTGAATCAGCATTGCGTAAAATAATTTTGCCTGCGGTATTCCCAAGTCCGGTAATATGAACGTCATTGAGGAAAAGCTTTGAGTCACGGTCGATAACGATCTCACCACCCTGACTTAAATCAAGTACGCACCCATGGCCATTGATACTACTCGTCCCGGTAAAAATCCAATCGCTGGTAAGCGTAATATTACCGCACATTTCTATGTCAGCGCCTTTGTGCCACAGGACATCACCAAAAGTACGCGCGGTGTCATCCAACCACAACGCACGATCGTTATAATCAATAAGCCCACTGCCAACAAGGGTTGCAGTACCGCTGAACTTTAAATCATTGAACAATTTGACCGTACCGCCATGAAGAATAATTTCGCTGGGCTGATTTGAAATAACTGAGTACTCCAAAATAGTATCTGCATCTGCAAGAATAATGGTGTGTTTGGAAAAACTTACGGCAAAGCCTTCAAGGCTTGCATTTTTGCCGCTCACGACAACTTTTTGAGTAAGTTTGCCGCCAGATGAGACCGTTTGTTTTTGCGACGCTAACGTATTAGCTTTGGGATTAAGCGTACAGGTAGATGCCGACACCTTTGATCCCGTCTCTTGCGTCAAAGAGCCATTATCAAATGTGTAATTATTGCCCTCAAGTTTGGCATTTTTACCTTGAGAAAGTGTTCCGGTTGTTATGGTAAGCTTTGTTTTGGGAACAATTTTTGCTGATCCAGAAACCTTAAGTGTCGACGTCGCTGCGGTAAAAGTGATTTTTCCAATGACCGCCAACGGCACTGTACTCAACACTATGAGTGCGTATACTTTATTTTTTATATTCACGTTACTTCTCCCTTACACCTTTTTGCAGCTCTTATTCGGTCTGATCGTAAAATAAAATACCGCGTATAGTATCAAGCGTTGCGCCAGGGGCGATAATGATAGAAAGGTCGTCAACAGGTGTTCCATCACCAAATGAAATTGCCTGGCTCACTGAACTAGCGTCTGGATTATCTAAGTAGCTGTGACCATCTGCTATAAATGTTCCAACGGTAAAACGAACTCCCGTCACCGTCGTTGCCAATGTTGCGTTATTAAAATAGACAGTTGATTTAATATTTTCACAGGCTATCAAATCACGATTAGCAATGGGGGGGGCATAAGAAAATGTCATATTATCGCTCACATACATGGTACCAAAACGCGAAATAAGGCTTTGCATTCTTGTCTGGTAGCCAAATGTTGCTGTGCCCTGAAGGTCCCAAACTCCTTTTACATAAATGCTACCGCGCGTAAAGGTGTAGTCGCCATCCTGTTCCCACGTAACATCACCCAATGACAAGGTGCATCTATCATCCATGCAACGAATCTGGTTTCCCGAAATGCCACGAATCGTTATGTTATCAAGTGATAAAGAGCTGCCAGGGAGCACAACGATCTGACCGCGTTGTTCAAGATCCAAAATCTTCCCTTTGCCATCTATAGCTGCAACACCCTCAAAATAGAGCGTGTTGGTAAGCGTCGTGTTTGAACCCAACTCTATGGTCGTTTGTGGCCCAAAAACAACTGTCGCGCTTGAACTCAATGAAAGACCCGGAGCCTGGAGCGGGAAGTTCTTGAGCAAAATATTGGTATATTGTATGAATTGATCATCCGCAATCGTCACAATTGCCGTTGTTGGATTGGCCGCAAATTGATACGTGAATCCATCACCATCAATAACCGGATCAAGTGTTTGAATGGTCAAGGTGCGAAGCGGACCAATGTCATATGAACGATCGAGCTTGGTGTTTGCCAAAATGCGATGATGTCCAACTTTGAGCGAATCCTTTTTGCGAATCGAACCACCATCAAGATACGTAACATAACGAAGCGTTTCTTTGTAACCCGTTGGGCCAAAACGAATATTATTCACGTCATTGTAATTAAGTGGGTCATATTCGAGCGTTACGTTATCAACCGTCAGCGTTCCTTGTTGGTCAAAGCTCAACAAGTAATTGCCAACATTAACTTTGCCGGGGCCTGAATAATAAACACTGCCAACCGTAAACGTATAGTTACCATTCATATCAATGATGACGTTATACATATCGAGCGTTGCGGTTTTATCTTCGAGCATGATACGGCCAGAACCAAGGCCAACAATAATCAGATCAGACATCTCAACAGTAGTATTTTTACGAACCCATAACGTTGCCCCGGATGAAAGATCAAGGATATTGTTATTGCCTACAATATGAGCCTCATCCAAAAAATACCAGCGGCCATACAACTTACTATCACCACCAAGACTGAAATTTTCCGCGCCAACAAAAAGCAAGGTATCCGTCCAAATCAGATCTTTTTGGCCCGTTGAAAGATTAAATCCATTGAAATTAATGGTGCCCGAACCGGTAATCTGAACACTATCTCCCAAGCCCAAGTTGTTGCTTAAATTGAGGGTACCACCTGAAAGATCAAGGCTTGAATTAAGTTCGGTTAAAAGACCTACCGTCGCACTTGCTTGAGCTCCTTGAAATTTAATGGCATTCGTCTGAACGAATAATGGTTGTCCCTCAATGGTGTTATTGCTCCCTCGCACCCATATTTTTTGTGGAATAAAACCAGGATTTGTTGCATAAAATTCACCATCACCCGGCAAAATAATTGAATAGGTAAAATTGGGATCATAGGTACCGGTCATGAGAACATCAAAATCACGATTAGAAAGAACAGCCTCATCGAAAAAAATCTTTCCGGTGCTGCCAACAATGTTATTGGGATTGGTAATAATAATTTGGCCAACTTCATAGGCCTGAACACGCGGAGACGTATTAACAAGAACTTCGCCTTGGAAATTCCCAGCGCCAAGAACCAATTTTGCATCTGGATCCAAGAATGTAATGGTTGCTTGCAGTGTCGGCTGCACCAGCAACCAGGCGGTACACACTATCCGCATCAATCTATTTGTCTTCATGCTCACCCTTCCTTTTTTCAGAACAATTATTTTACTTGTAGCAAAAGATTGCTCGTGGGTCCAGAAACACAATTTTTTCCTCCGCTCCCTCCGCATGAACACCATTGCCCAAAAAAAGTGGGCCCCGGAAATTGGGCCCCAACAAACTAGACTCCATAATACAGCGTTAGTGGACGTTCTGTAACTTCACGGAACAGTTGGTATTTGTCGAGACTAAATTTAATGTTGCGCCTGGATCAATTATAATATTCATATCTCCTGCAGTGCTTACGCCACTACCAATTCTTAAAGAAGATTTTCCATTTCTACGGAGAAGTGAATCAGCTTCCAAATATGAATTACCCTTCACCATGATCGTACCAACACTTAAGGTTACTGTTGCATCGAACGCAAAATTATTGTCGAAATTATTGTTATCAACAACAAATGCGGCGTTGTTCAATACAAGCCCAGCTGTATCTGATTCAAAAACGAAAAAAAGCACATGGTCAGGAGAGGTTATTATTGATGTGGTTCCCAGTGAAAGTGTAGAATTTTCAACGACGAGATTAGAATTATTGAGAATCGTAAACAGTCCAAAGCCAGAAGGCCCAGAAAAGCGATTGTTAATCGTGAAATTACCAAAATTACTTAAAACCACATTGTTTTTTATATTAATGTGTTGGTGGGCCACTACATCAGGATAATCGGCAGCATTAAAATCAAATGCAAAGGGATGAAATTTGCGTGCAATTATATTCACATTATCAAATGTCACAGTAGAACTATCGAAATCGGAATTTGCACCTTCAATCAAAAAATTGCCCGTGCCAGATTCCTGTGAAAACCACACGTTTTTGAGCGTTACATTTTTAATTATTGCCCCATTCCGAGACAAAACAACACCACCATTGATGCTATGAGTAAAATCAATTTCATGCCCCTGTCCATCAATAATTACATCCGATAGGTATATAGGATATATTCCGGAAATAGTCACATCACTATCGAGATAAATTGTGTATTGATTATTACCAACAATACTCGTACCAAAATAACCTGCTGAAGCTGAGTTATCCAATAAAAATGATCCATTATCACCAGCAAGATGCAGATCATTTGTCATCAATATTCCAGTGAACCCATTAAATACAATACTTTTACGAACAGGCAGGTTTGTCCCAATAGTGGCGCTGCCAGAAAGATTTATTCCCGCTTTAGCCTCAACTGTTCCAAGAAGAACGTCACCCGACATAGGTATTTGGGCGGCTACAACGATGGCCTTATTTAAATCCACACCCGAAGTTGTATCGTAGCTCGTTGCATCAATAGAATTTGAACTGAAAAAACTCATACAATACATCAACAGTAGCAATAACCTTGAACATTTCATAACAGCTCTCCCTTCATTTCTCTCAATTACCCACGACATTCATCATGTGTAGCAAAAAAACGATGTAAAACCAAGCATGTAAAAAATCATAGATCATCAATCAAATATTGTTGCACAATTAAAATGACACCAAGCCACACATGCTAGGGCGTATCACTGATCAGTTCTTCTTCTTTGAGACCTATCAATGCGCGATTGAGCCGCACTATTACGAGAACCATTGACAGCAAATGGAGAATTCGGGCAATCTTATTGTATTAGTCTACAAACCATCTTTTCCCGGGGGGGATGTTATGAAGAGAATGGTACTTTCACTCTATCTTTGCACGTTGGTACTTACACAATTTTCGCTTATCAATGCCATGTGTTGGAAAAGAAAGGTCGTGGCAGAAGAAAAAAAGGAGTGTGCTGCCGATTTTGCCCTTACAGACATTGTGGTTCCAGGTGTTGTAAATTTTCTTGACGAGCACATATATATCAAATTTCCCGATTATAAAAATGGTTTAATAATTGAAAAAAATGGGGACCGTGAAGAAGGTACCGTATCGGGATCATTGTTCGTATACAACAATATAACTAAAGAAACAGAGAAGATTGGTGAAACAAAATTCGTTCTACGAAAAAACGCAAATGGCATAGATGTCTATTGGTCTCTTTTTGCAACAAATGGTGATACTACTGATGGTGCAATTTCAGTTGAGGCTAAAGTCCCAGCATACCACCCGGGCAAACTCATAACTTACACATCACTTTTTTTGGTCGGCGCATATCTGGATCGAAGGTTTCTTGAAAAAGAACCAGACCCAATATGTGCACTATGTTTGGAACCTTTCTTGCAAGAAACAACTACCTTAGAACGCTGTTATACCAACTGTTACCATGCTTTTCACGTAAAATGCTTCGGCAACTTAGTAAAACATGCACAAAAACAGCGTATTCAATTAGTCTGTCCATGTTGCCGTGGCGAAATCCCTACCGTCAATAGCTATGTAAGGGTTCCTCAGACTCCGTTTCCTGTAAAATAGAGCGGTGGTTTTATCGCTCATAAATCTGCTGTAGCATCTGACCGATGTTGCGCCAGCTGTAAATCTGCGTTCCCTTGAAAATTGAAAAATCATCGCCGCCATAGACAACATATGATGTAATATCCGGTTGCTCAGCAATTTGCTTCCAATCATTCAGACCTTTAAAAAAATCATTTTTAACGGTCATTCCTGTTTTGATTTCTATGGGAATAAGATTTTCATAAGACTTTTCAATAATGCAATCAACCTCATGCCCCTGTGTATCACGCCAAAAATAAACAGATGGGATCTCTCCGTGATTGTAGCTATATTTGAACATTTCACTCACAACGAAGGATTCGAAAATGGCACCTTTTATAGGATGAAAAGCTAATTCTTCAGCTGTTTTTATTCCGAGTAACATACAAATTAATGCCGAATCATAAAAATAAAGTTTCGGACTTTTAATAACTCGTTTACTGTAATTGTTGTGATGTGGAGCAAGCAATTTAACTATAAAACTTGTTTCCAAAACCGAAATCCATTCTTTGGCCGTATGCGGACTTATGTCAGCATCGCGGGCAAGTTCTGCAAAATTTACAATGTTTCCAACACGAGCGGCACAAAGCTTCAAAAATTTTTGAAAGGCAAGAACGTCGGTAATTTTGAGAACCTGCCGGACATCTTTTTCAACGTAGGTGCTTATATAATTTGCACACCATGTATGCGCATCTATGGGCTGCACATAAGGTCTTGGATAACAACCTTTAATCAAAAGATCTTCAAGCTTGGGCAAAAGTAATCCAGCCGAACCCAATTCGGTAAGCGAAAGAGGCAACAGCGTAAGCAATGCTATTCTTCCCGCCAATGTCTGTGTTATTTTTTCATACATCAAAAAATGCTGCGAGCCAGTTAAAATAAAAAATCCGGGGCGGTATTCTTGGTCAACAATCCCTTGCATGTAAGAAAGAAGCTCCGGTACCTCTTGAACCTCATCAATAATCAAACCCTTTTGATGTGCGTATGCATGTAAAAAACCTCGCGGATCATCCGCTGCAGCTGCCCGCTTATCAAGCTCCTCCAAGGAAACATAGGCGTAATCAGGAAAGGCGATCTTCGCAAGTGTAGTTTTTCCGGATTGTCGAGGTCCCATAATGGCTACAACGGGGAATTGTTGGGAAAGATTTTTTAAATATTTTAAAATTTCTCGATTTATAATCATTTTTCAGCCCCTTTTATAAACTTGTAAAAAATGCACTCGTATTGCATATTTTACAAGATATTGCCGAAAAGTCGAATAGATCAATTATTTCGATCATGCAAGAATTTAAAAACTGGGAATTTTATGAGATTTCGACGGTGGTCCACTGTTCAGGATGCTGGCAATAATGCTCGGTAACTAACCGATTAAAATTGTGACTCGTTTTAGCCGCCGTTACCGCCCCAATAAGTCTATAGGGCAAAAGGCCAAGATCCCCAATAAGATCAAGAATCTTGTGACGGACGCATTCATCAGGGAAACGAAGATCGTTAAGTAGCTCTTGGCCAATAACAATCGAATTACTCAGAGACGAGCCCTGCGCTAATTTATGTTGGCGTAAAAACGGTAATTGTTCCAAAAAACCAAAGGTACGGGCTGGGGCTATGTGGTCGATAAAAAAATCTGACGAAAGATCGACTGACAAAAAAGGGCTACCTGCAAGTGGATGGGTAAAGTCGGCGGTGTATGAGATAGAAAATGTGTTCGCGGGCACGATCTCAATCACCCGTCCCTTATCATCGGCAAAACGCAATAGCTCACGAGGAGTCAAAAATTTTCTCGGTGCATGCTGTTCTTGAAATCCGGCATCCAAAAGTCCCTGCACAAAGGGCAACGCACTCCCGTCAAGAATAGGCACCTCATTGCCCTGCATTTCAACAACAACATTATCAATATCAAGCATACGTAAGGCAGCCATCAGATGCTCAATGGTACTTACATACCACCCATTGGCCTTGATAACGGTTGCATGCATTGCAACCTCGGGAACTACAGCGCCAATACGAAAGCATTGGGTCTTGTCGGTAGCATTACACAACACAATACCCGTGTCTTCGGGGGCGGGAACAAGCGTGAGGGTTGTCGCGCAACCAGAATGAACCCCCAAGCCAGAAAACTTAACTCGTTGCTTTAACGTTTTTTGAAACATCATTGATACTCTATTTTCTTTAGAAACAAAAGAGGGAGCAGAAAATCTGCTCCCTCTTTTGTTTGCTTTTATTAACTCATTTATTTTTCGCCAAAACCTGCGATCTGTGCGGCATGAGGATGTTTATCGCCAACATAGACCTTAAGTTTCTTCAGAACTGCTCGGTTGAGCGTATTTTTTGGAAGCATCCCACGAACGCCAAGTAAAATAAGCTGGCGAGGATCTTTGGCAAAAAGATCACGCGCAGACGTTTCTTTCAAACCGCTGCGATAACCAGAGAAAGATGCATATTTTTTATCGGTCCATTTTTTACCGGTCAAACGAATCTTGTCACAGTTGGTTACAACAACATAATCACCGGCATCGGTGTGTTGGGTATACACAGCTTTGTGTTTACCGCGTAACAATGTTGCAATTTTGGTACACAAACGGCCAAGAACTTGGTCAGAAGCATCTACAACATGCCACAGTGGCAAACGGTCCTCTTTTGCAAGAAAAAATGTTTTATTCATATCCATAATTTTTGTCCAAACAAATACATTGTTACATCGGCTTTAAACGAGAAAATCCATTCAATTCTACGGAAAAAAGCATACTTGGTCAAACATAAATTCGACTAATGCCACAGACCTACGAGTTTTTTGTATAAAGAAGCAAGTTTACTTCCAAATAACATCACCAGATCGCGGTACGTCAAAAAAACAATAAGACCCATAAGCAACAACCACGAAGCTATATTAATACCATTTTTAACAGGCATCGGTATTTTGCGCCCCAAAATAGCCTCTATGGTAATAAAGAATATCTGCCCCCCATCCAATACCGGAAAGGGGAAAAGATTGAGCACCGCCAAGTTTACACTGATGAACGCAAGGAATAATAGAAGCGCGGCAGCACCATGTTGAGCAGCCCCAGAAATCATCGACATAATCATGACTGGACCGCCAGCCCCCTCAAGCGTTCGATGGGTAAAAAGATACTTGATACCGTAAACAACTAATCCCGCAAGACGAGCAACTTCGCCGAAACCTGCGGCAATGGCACTCAAAAACGGCAACTTAGGCAACGGCGTTTGCAGCTCTGCACCAAGAACGCCTATGGCCTTGCCATCTTCAAGACGCGATCCAAGCTTAATAGTACGCCTCAAAACATTGCCATCACGTCGCGTCAAAACAGCAACTAAGCCATCTGGATTATTACGAATTTCTCCCAAAAGAATCTCACGCGCATCCCTCAGAACATTACCCGTTTCGTCAACCAAGACACGCTCATTGATGTTGACAATGGCATCGCCGGTTTTGAGCTCTGCCTGCTCGGCAGCAGACCCTTTGACGATACCGCCAACGATAACTGCCTGCGGCCCTGAAGAACCAATCATAAAAAGTGACGAGAGCACGATAACGGCAAACAGAAGGTTAAAAATGATACCGCCACTCATGACAAGGACTTTTTGCCAATAGGGCTTACTTTCAAACGATTCTGGACCTACGGAATGAGCATGCTCCTGATCCCCCTGTCCAACCTCGGCATGACCTGCAATTTCTACATAGCCACCAAGAGGTATGGCTGCAAGGCGGAAATTGGTTTTTCCTATTGTTTTGCGGAAAACTTCTGGGCCAAATCCTATAGAAAACGTAGGGGTATGGACACCAAAAAGCTTACAAAACACAAAATGCCCGCATTCATGGATAGCAATAAGTACACCAATTCCAACAAATGCCAATGCTAAAGGGAGCATTTTGGTGCTTAAAAACACATACATCGCATGAATTGACATAAAAACCTCACGTAACGCTTAAACTTTCTAACCAAACCAATGATCACATTTATTAAAGAAGAAGTATGCCAGAAGTTTGTTGTCCGCGCCATTATATCCAAAACCAAAGACAGTTATTTTCTATTTGACAATTCAACCAATGAGCGTAAAGTGAAAATAGTAAGTTTTTTTTAAACAAAAAAACGGAGGTTACTATGAAGAAATTACTACTTTCGCTCGCTTTTTTATCGGTATCCTCGCATTTTTCTGGGCTTAACGCACAAAAACAGCGTTTTTACTTTGGACCGCAAGAGCTCACCCTTGCGCAAGCTCAAGCCCTTATAGCACTGCATGATCCACAGCAAGCCCCTGCGGTGCCTCAACAACCGGTAAAAGCGCAAAAGCCTAAGCTTCCACGTAAACCAATTGAGGCGGTTTTGAGTGTTGTTTTTGCTCAACCAACGGTTCCACCAAAACCACGAAAGCGAGCGCCCGCCAAAGCTTTTCCAGTCACGCATTCTTCTACTACAGGGCCCAACGTAAGCGCGAAAATAAGTTTTTTCCAACACCTAGGGCAATAAACCCAGAAACTCTGTAATTAATTTCTAGGCGATAGACAAGATCTATCGCCTTTTTCATTTCGCTTCCCCAATCGGCATATCCGCTTAATAATTTGCAGTGTGCGTAAAAAACAATTCCTTTATTTTTTACTTGAAAAAATTGCGGAAAAAGATACAATTGGAGCAGTTGTCCGCGTAAAACCGCGAAACTTCGTAAAAGTTTCCGGGTCAGAAAACTCTCGCGTGGCCAGTGGTTTTTACCGACAAAAAAGTTTAGTTGTATAAAAGCAAGGTTAGGATTTTGACGTATGCCAACAATAAACCAGCTTGTGCGTTTTGGCCGTGAAAAGCGAAAATACCGCACCAAATCTCCTGCATTGAGTGCATCACCGCAACGACGCGGAACATGTGTTCGTGTGTCGACAATGACACCGAAAAAACCAAACTCCGCATTGCGTAAAATTGCTCGTGTCAAGCTTACAACCGGCAAAGAAATTACTGCATATATTCCCGGCGAAGGACACAATCTTCAGGAGCACTCAGTCGTATTGGTTCGCGGTGGTAGGGTAAAAGACCTTCCAGGTGTTCGCTATCACATTGTACGCGGAACGTTGGACTGTGCTGGCGTTGAAGGAAGAATGCAGGCCCGTTCGCATTATGGTGCCAAGCGTAAGAAAGGTGGAAAATAATGCCTCGTCGTAAAAAAGTTCTTCTTAAAAGAGAAATCGGTGTTGACGCACGCTTTAATTCATTTGTTGTTCAGAAACTGATCAACATTATTATGGAACGTGGCAAAAAAAATATTGCCCGCTCCATTGTTTACGAAGCATTTGATTTGTTGGCGCAAAAAAGCGGCGGCGATGATAAAAAAGCCTATGCTCTTTTCGAAAAAGCAATTGAACAAATTAAGCCCTACGTCGAAGTAAAATCTCGTCGTGTTGGCGGTGGCGTTTATCAAATTCCAACCGAAGTTCGTCCAGAACGACAAATGTCACTCACCTTCCGTTGGCTCATTGAGGCTTCTGCTGAGCGTCCTGATAAAACAATGGGCAAGCGCCTTGCAAGTGAACTTCTTGAAGCAGCTGATGGCCATGGCAATGCTATTAAAAAGAAAAATGACGTACATCGTATGGCAGAAGCAAACCGCGCTTTCTCCCATTATGCTTGGTAGTTGTGGAGAATTGTGATGAGTAAACTAGAACATTATCGTAATATAGGCATAGCAGCACACATCGACGCTGGTAAAACAACATTAACCGAGCGTATTCTCTTTTACACCGGTGTCTCACATAAAATTGGTGAAGTTCATGAGGGCGAAGCCGTCATGGATTGGATGGAACAAGAACGCGAACGCGGCATAACAATTACCGCAGCCGCCACTACCTGTATGTGGGCGAACCATCAAATCAATATTATCGACACGCCAGGACACGTTGATTTTACCATTGAAGTTGAGCGCTCCATGCGCGTACTCGATGGTGCCGTAGCTGTTTTTGCAGGCGTTGAAGGCGTTGAGCCTCAGTCTGAAACGGTGTGGCGTCAAGCAGATCGCTATCATGTCCCTCGTCTTGCATTTGTTAACAAGCTCGATCGTGTTGGCGCTGACTATTTTGCCGTCGTCAAAGAAATCGATGTTAAACTTCATGGCAACGCTCTTGCAATGCAAATTCCTATTGGCGAAGCGGAGAACTTCAAAGCCGTCATCGATGTTCTTTCAAAAAAACTGTACACCTTCGGGGAAGAATCTCAGGGCGCAAAAATGGAAGCGCTTGATGTTCCTGCAGAATACACAGACCAAGTCGAAAAACTTTACACCAAGATTCTTGAACGTGCATGCGATTTTAATGAGGTCCTTGCCGAAAAATATCTTGATGGCAAACCTGTTACCGTCGCCGAAATAAAGGCGGCATTACGTAAAGGCGTTATTGAGCAAAAGGTAACCCCGGTTTTTGGCGGTTCAGCATTCAAGAACAAAGGTGTTCAGTTGCTCCTTGATGGTATCATTGATTATTTACCATCTCCTCTAGATGTTCCAGCAATTAAGGGCATCGATCCCGAGACAAAAGAAGAAATTTCTCGCCCAGCTGATCCAGACGCTCCCTTTTCTGCGCTGGCATTTAAAATTATGATGGATCCTTTCGTTGGATCACTCACCTTCGTACGCGTATACTCGGGTAAACTTGACGCTGGTTCTTATATTTATAACGTCTCAAAAGGCAAAAAAGAACGCGTCAGCCGTTTGCTTAAAATGCATGCTAACAAACGCGAAGAAATTGATTCAGTATCAGCCGGTGACATTGCTGCCGTTGTTGGCATCAAAGAAGTTATGACGGGTGATACACTTGCCGATGAAGATCATCCAATTATTCTTGAGTCAATTACGACGCCAGATCCCGTCATGCACATTGCCATTGAACCCAAAGGCAAAGCCGACTATGAAAAGATGGTTAATTCTTTGCGCAGACTTATGCAAGAAGATCCATCATTCAGATTTAGCTACAATGCCGACACAGGGCAAACGATTATTTCTGGCATGGGCGAACTTCACCTTGAAATTATCGTTGATCGTCTTTTGAGAGAATATAAGGTCGAGTCAAACGTCGGCAAAGCACAAGTTGCTTATAAAGAAACCATTCAACGTCCTGCCGAAGCCGAAGGCAAATTTATTCGTCAATCCGGTGGTCATGGTCAATATGGTCACGTTTGGCTGAAGGTTGAGCCTCAAGAGCGCGGCAAAGGCTTTGAATTTGAAAATGAAATTACAGGCGGAACCATTCCACGCGAGTTCATTCCTGGCATTGAAAAAGGTGTCACAGAAGCCCTAACTGCCGGCGTACTTGCGGGATACCCTGTTGTCGACTTGAAAGTCGCCGTATTTGATGGTTCTTACCACGATGTCGACTCCTCAGAATTAGCATTTAAGATAGCAGCATCAATAGCATTTAAAGAAGCCGCCATGAAGGCAAACCCGGTCATCCTTGAACCTATCATGAAGGTTGAGGTTTTGACGCCTGAAGAAAACATGGGCGACGTCATGGGAGACTTAAACTCACGACGCGGAAGAATCATGGGCATGGAAGCACGTAAGGGCGTTCAGGTCATTACTGCAGAAGTACCGTTGGCTGAAATGTTTGGTTATTCAACGGAACTCCGTTCGTTGACCAAGGGACGCGCAAGTTATTCAATGCAATTCGAGATTTATCGCGAGGTCCCAAAGAACATTCAGGAAACAATTGTTGGTAAAAAATAGTATATACCACTAGCTAGAAGGATCGAGCAATGGCAAAGGGCGTATTTGAACGCAAGAAACCACACATAAACGTTGGCACCATTGGCCACGTTGACCATGGTAAAACAACGTTAACTGCAGCTATCACCAAGGTCTTGGCGCAACAAGGAATGGCTGAATTCAAGGCTTATGATCAAATCGACAAAGCACCTGAAGAAAAGGCACGCGGTATTACCATTAACGCAACACACGTAGAGTACGAAACAAAAAATAGGCACTATGCCCACGTTGACTGCCCTGGACACGCTGACTATGTCAAAAACATGATCACCGGTGCAGCACAGATGGACGGTGCGATTCTTGTCGTATCTGCACCAGACGGCCCAATGCCACAAACACGTGAGCATATCCTCTTGGCCCGCCAAGTCGGTGTTCCTACAATTATCGTATACCTCAACAAAGTCGACATGGTCGATGATCCAAGCATGATCGATCTTGTCGAAGAAGAAATTCGCGAACTTTTGACTAAAAATAGCTTTCCTGGCGATAAAACACCTATCATTCGTGGCTCAGCCCTCAAAGCACTTGAAGGCGATAAGAGCGAAATCGGTGAACCATCAATCATTAAGCTGATGGACGCCGTTGATAGCTACATTCCAACACCAAAACGTGATATTGAAAAACCATTTTTGCTTTCTGTCGAAGATGTTTTTTCGATCTCAGGTCGCGGTACTGTTGTTACCGGTCGTATTGACCGTGGCATTGTCAAAGTAGGCGATGAAGTTGAACTCATCGGCTTCCGAGACACCGTCAAGACAACGGTCACTGGCGTTGAAATGTTTAACAAAGAATTGAAATCTGGTGAAGCTGGTGACAACGTTGGCTTGCTTCTTCGTGGAACCAAAAAAGAAGATGTTGAACGCGGCCAAATTATTGCTGCTCCCGGAACAATTACGCCACACAAGAAATTCAAGGCTCAAATTTTGGTTTTGAAAAAAGAAGAAGGCGGTCGACACAGCCCATTTTTCACCGGCTATCGTCCACAATTCTACTTCAGAACAACTGACGTTACAGGCACTGTCGCCCTTCCCGCAGGACGTGAGATGGTCATGCCTGGTGATGACGTTGAAGTCATCGTCGAGCTGGTCAGCAAGATCGCCATGGACGAGGGTTTGAAGTTCGCAGTCCGTGAGGGCGGTAGAACTATCGGCGCCGGCGTTGTAGCTAAAATCATCGAATAGGGTTGTGCGGAAATAATTATGAAAAAGCAACGTATACGTCTTACGCTCAAATCTTATGATCATCGCCTCTTGGACAATGCCGTCAGGCAAATTGTTATGGCAGTAAAGCGAACAGGCTCCCAGGTTCTGGGACCTGTTCCACTTCCTAACAAGAAGCGAATTTTTACCGTATTGCGCTCTCCCCACATCGACAAGAAGTCGCGTGAACAGTTCGAAATTATTACACATAAACGCATCCTTGATATCCTTTCTCCTGCAGAACAGACCATGGATGCTCTTATGAAGCTTAATATTTCGGCTGGTGTGGACGTTGAAATTAAATAGTGTTGGTTAGGATAAAAGCAACCATGTTGAACAAAGTACTCGGAACTAAAATTGGCATGACCCAATTGTTTGATAAAAACGGCAATGTTGTTCCAGTAACAGTCGTTGATGTCAACCACTGGTTTGTCACGCAAATCAAAACGTCTGAAAAAGACGGTTATACTTCGCTGCAACTTGGCTTGTTGCGAAAACGCTTCAGAGGGCAAGAATTTTCACCCCTCTGGCTCAAGGCGAAAAAAGACTTTTTTTTACACATCAAAGAAGTTTGTGTAGAAGAAGCTCCCGCTCTTGAACTTGGACAATCCGTTAATGTGACCCACGCCACATTCAAAGAGAACGATGTGGTCGCAGTTGTCGGCACTTCCAAGGGACGCGGATTTCAGGGCGTTGTGAAACGTTGGGGATTTGCGGGTGGCCCAGCCGCTCACGGCTCCAAGTTTCATCGTCGACCAGGAGCTGGCGGCTGTTTGCGAACCCAAGGTGAGGTTATTAAAGGCAAACGCTTTCCAGGACATTTGGGCGCCGAACAGGTAACGGTTAAGGGTCTTCGCATCATTCGCATCGATCCAGAAAAGGGCTGCTATTTTATAAAAGGTGCAGTTCCTGGTAAAAAAGACGCCCTGGTGGCGATCAAGAAGTAAAGGTCAGGTTTATGATTGCTATTCCAATGTTTAATAAAGACGGAAAAACGCCTGACACAGCGCAACTTACGGTTCAAATTGATCGTAAAGAAGTAAGCCCAACAACATTTGCCTGTGCGGTTCGTAGTCTTTTCCAAAATTGGCGACAAGGTACAGTAGCGTGCAAAACACGAGGGCAACTTGCTTTTTCAAACAAAAAGCCATGGCGTCAAAAGGGAACGGGACGCGCACGTGTCAGTTCTATCCGCTCACCCCTGTGGCGTAAAGGTGGCGTTATTTTTGGGCCGCAGCCACGCGTTCGCTCACTCATTGTTAACACCAAGCAAAGACGGCTTGTGTTTAATAATCTTCTGTTCACCATGCTTGATAAAAGTGCGGTGCATTGTTTGGATTTTGAATTGCCAACGACGAACAAGCCTTCTACAAAAGAAGCTCGGAATGCATTAACAGCTATGGGTCTGAATAGGAAAAAACTCGTACTTTTCCTGCCATTTGGCGATGAAGCTAATTACGCTTCATTCCGTAATATTCCCCATGTGCACATTGTGTTGTTCGATCAACCAAATGCAGTTCAGTTGAGCGATGCTCATTGTTGGATATTTCTCAAAAAAGATACTGATCTTTTTAACACTATGGTTGCACAATGGAACTAAGTATTTACGATATTATCAAACGTCCGAAGCTCACGGATAAGAGTATTAACCTCTACAAGAAATTGGGCCAATATACGTTCGAGGTTCACCTTGACGCGAACAAAGGCACTGTCCGCGATGCCATTGAAAAATTGTGGAATGTCAAAGTTGATAAAGTGCGTCTCATTCGTCTTAAAGGTAAAACAAAGTCCTTTAACCGCAGAGAGTTCACTCAACCCTCCCGCAAAAAAGCCATTGTTACCTTGAAGAAGGGCTTCAAAATAGAGATTCCAGGAATGTTCGAATCAATGGCGCAAGAACTTCCTACAGGAATGAAATCTGAGGCGGAGGGAAGCTAATATGGCAATTGTAACAAGAAAACCTCGAAACTCTTCATTGCGTTTTCAGCAATACATCGTTGATAAAGAACTTTCGAAAAAAGCTCCTGAAAAAAGTTTACTTTCGCCTTTAAAGCGTACCGGCGGACGTAATGCATATGGCAGAATTACAACTCGTCATCGCGGCGGTGGCGCTAAAAAGCTCTACCGTATGGTTGACTTCAAACGCGAACACCGCAACGTTGCTGGCACCGTAGTAGCTTTCGAATATGATCCAAATCGCAATTTACCTATTGCTTTGATTGCATATAGAAATGGCGCAAAGTCTTATATTTTGAAGCCTGAGGGTCTTAAAGTTGGCGACATAATTCTTGCTGGCGAAAAAGCTGAAGCTAAAACGGGAAATTGTCTTCCATTGAGGGATATTCCTATCGGCTTTTTTGTACATAACGTTGAACTGTATCCTGGACAAGGCGGCAAATTTGCTCGCAGTGCCGGATCTGGAGTTCAGCTCGTTAACCGTGAGAACAGCCTGGCCATTTTAAAAATGCCTTCTGGAGAATTGCGCACGGTAAGTGAGGCAAATTGGGCTACCGTTGGCATGCTTTCTAATGCCGATTATCGTAACGTTGTTATTGGTAAAGCCGGTCGTACACGCCGTCTTGGCATCAGACCAACCGTTCGTGGTATGGCAATGAACCCTATCGATCACCCACATGGTGGTGGTGAAGGTCGTTCGAAGTCAGGATCGCATCCAGTTACCCCATGGGGCAAAGGTTGCAAGGGAACGCGAACACGACGCAAGAGTAAGAAGAGCACGGCTATTTTGAAGCGAAGAAAATAAGGCAAGGGAATTATACATGTCACGGTCATTAAATAAAGGTCCTTATGTAGACCCAACCCTGGCGGCAAAGATTGCCAAGGTAAAGACCTCTGGAAAACGTGAGGTCGTTAAGACATATAAACGTGCGAGCATGGTAATACCCGAATTTGTTGGGCTTACCATTGCTGTTCACGATGGACGCAAGTTCGCTTCGGTTTTTGTTACCGAAAACATGGTCGGACACAAGCTGGGAGAATTTGCACCTACACGAACATTTAGAGTGCATAGTGGCCAGCGCAAGGCTGACAAAGAAGCAACCGGTGGAGCACCAACGTCAGCTCCTGGAACAGTAGCACCAGCAGCGGGAGCAGCAGCTCCAACAGCACCAGCTCCTGCCAAAAAATCAGCCCCGTAAGCGACCATACCTTGATACAAAATGAATAAAAAAATGAGATTTTAATGTACGAATATGTTGTTTTTGGATATACTCTTTTTACTAAATCAGGTATGACATGCTAGCAAGAGCGATAAGCAAATATGTCCGTGTTTCCCCTCACAAACTTCGCCCTTATGCGAATGTCATTCGAGGTTACTCGGTTGATAAAGCATATGCCTGGCTTAAAACTTGTGCCGTAAGACGTGTCGAGCCTCTTATGAAGACGCTCGCTTCTGCCTACGCAAACGCGAAGTTTAAGAACCCTGAAATCGATTCTATGGACAAAGCTCTTATCAAAGAGATTCGTATCGATCAGGGGCCAACGGTTAAATATTTCAAACCTGCGGCTATGGGACGTGCGGCGCCTCAGCGTAAACGCATGAGCCATATCATGATAATTGTTGATAAAGTAAAGTAAAAATTGTGAAAAGAACGTAGCAGAGGTGCAGTGTGGGACAAAAGGTACACCCAGTAGGCTTTAGACTCGGTCTCTTTGAAGACTGGCAGGCGCATTGGTTCTCTAAGAAAAAGTACGGTCAAAGCGTTATTGAAGATATGCAAATTCGTCGCTTTTTAAAACATCGGCTTAATGAATCTGATGTTGCACGTCTTGTTATTGACAAAGCCGTTGATAACGTACGCATTACCATTCATTCATCGCATCCTGGTATGATCATTGGTAAAAAAGGCGCTGGCATTGAACAAATTAAGCAAGAGCTGTATCACTTGCTCAAAAAAAACATTGATATTTCAGTTCAGGAAGTAAAACATCCTGAGTTGAATGCGGCACTTGTTGCCAAAGGCATAGCGGAACAACTTGAAAAACGTGTTAGCTATAAACGCCTTATGAAAAAAGCTGGTTTCGCAGCGTTAAAAAGTGGCGCTAAAGGAGTCAAAATTTGTGTCTCTGGTCGTATTGGCGGAGCTGAAATAGCACGTACCGAGTGGTTGCGGCTTGGCTCTACACCATTACATACACTACGGGCAAACATTGATTTCGCACGCGCAGAAGCTTTAACTACCTACGGTCTTATCGGTGTTAAGGTTTGGGTTTGCAAGGGAGAGTACTCCTCTCATGCAATGATGGTAAGGGGTTAACGCATGTTGATGCCAAAGAAAACAAAATTCAGAAAGATGCAACGCGGCCGTATGCGCGGCATGTCTAAAGGCGCTCGCACTCTTCAGTTCGGCGACTTTGGTCTTATGGCTCTTGAATCTTCCTGGGTAAGCGCACGTCAAATTGAAGCACTGCGTGTTGCTGTAAACCGACATCTCAAAAAAGTGGGCAAATCCTATCTCCGCACATTCCCAGACAAACCCGTCAGCAAGAAACCAGCTGAAACACGTATGGGTAAAGGAAAAGGAAATCCTGAGTTTTGGGTTGCCGTAGTCAAGCGCGGTCGCATTCTTATTGAACTTGGTGATGGACTGACAAGAACAGAGGCTAAGACTATTTTGGAATCGGCTGCACATAAACTACCTATCAGAACCCGGTTCGTGGATAAAACAGAACCTCTCGTCCAACCAAGCGCATTGAATTAGGGGGATACTCATGATAGCAATAGAAGACTTAAAAAAGATGGATGCTTCGGCGCTTAAGGCCGAAGCTCAGTCACTTCGTAAAGAATTGTTCAATCTTAAACTTGGCCAACTTACCGGACAAGTTAAGGATACTTCACAATTTAAAAAATTACGTTGTCAGGTTGCTCGCGTTTTAACACTCGCACAACAACAAAATAAGCAACTCGACACCAAAAAGATATAGCTAGTTAAGGACAAGGTACATGATAGCGCAGGAAGCTCAACAAACACACGCCTCCACAAACGGCAAGGTGCTCGTTGGCACAGTTGTCTCGGATAAAATGGCTAAGACAATCGTGGTCAAAGTAACGAGGACGCTTAAAGATCCGTTCTGGGGTAAAACAATTCGTCGGCATAAAAAATTTAAAGCACACGATGAAGACAAGGTTGCCAAAGTTGGCGATGTTGTGGAAATCAAAGAATGCAGACCTCTGTCAAAAGAAAAACATATGACACTGGTCAAAGTTCTTTCTCATCGCTAAACAGTTAGGGAACGACAATGGTACAAGAACGTGCGATGCTTGAAGTTGCCGACAATTCTGGGGCAAAAAAAGTAATGGTAATTCGTGTGTGCGGAAGCTCGCGTAAACGATATGCTCGTATTGGGGATTTGGTAAAAGTTACCGTCAAAAAGGCAATTCCTGGCTGTACCGCAAAAAAAAGTGACGTTTACGACGCGATCATTGTACGAACGCGTAAAGAGTTTAAGCGTTCTGACGGAAGCTATATTCGCTTTGATGACAATGCGGCCGTTTTATTGGACAAAGAGAAGCAGCCAATTGGCACGCGTATTTTTGGGCCCATTGCACGCGAACTCAAAGCTGGTGGACATTCGAAAATTATTTCGCTTGCACCTGAAGTACTGTAGGAAGATACAAGGAAAAATTATGTTAGCACGCATAAAAAAGAATGATACCGTGGTGGTACTCACCGGAAAGGACAGGGGCAAGCAAGGTCTTGTTATTACGGTTTACCCAAAGAAAGATGTGGCTCTTGTTAAAGACGTATGCGTTGTTTCACGTCATACGAAGCCCAAAAAACAGGGCCAAAAGGGCGGCATCGTTAAAGAAGAACGTCCTATTCCTCTTGCAAAAATTATGCCCATCTGTCCTGCATGCAAAAAACCATGCCGTATACGGGTAAAAATGCTTGAGGAAAAAAATAAAGTCAGAGTTTGTAATCATTGCGAAGAAGCTTTCTAAAGCAGGTTGCGCCTTATGAAATCACGTTTAGAGGAACTTTACAAAACAAAAATACGCTCAGAGCTTCAAAAAGAGCTCCAGTTGAAGAATCCTATGGAGGTCCCTGCGATCTCCAAGATTGTTGTCAATGTCGGCGTTAAAGAAGCTGTTGGCGATTCCAAAGCAGTCGCTCTTGTCAAAGATATTGTTGATCAAATTACGGGACAATATTCCGCCAAGACCCTTGCACGAAAATCGATCGCTACTTTTAAACTCCGACAAGGTGTTGCTATCGGTGTTATGGTCACCTTGCGACATGCCAATATGTACCATTTTCTCGACAAACTTATTAACATCGTGCTTCCAGCGGTTCGTGATTTTCAGGGCGTCAAAACAACATTTGATGGACAGGGCAATTACAATCTTGGACTTAAGGACTGGATGGTGTTTCCTGAGGTTGATTATGATAAGGTCGACAGAAGTCGCGGTCTGAATATTACGATTCAGACAACAACATCTAATGATGAACATGCGCGCCTTCTTTTGAAAAAGTTTAACATGCCATTCCAGGCTCAAAAGCGCTAGGTATAGAGGTTAGACATGGCCCGAAAAGCAATGATTGAAAAAAGTAAACGGATCCCTAAGTTTTCCACACGAGCACGCAATCGATGCAAGTTGTGCGGAAGACCACGTGGGTATATGCGTTTTTTTGAAATGTGCAGGATGTGTGTAAGAAAAAATGCGCTGGATGGCCTGCTTCCTGGCGTTCGCAAAGCAAGTTGGTAATTGGAGGCATCTCGAAATGTCGATTGATACAATTGGTGATTTTCTTACCGCCATTCGTAATGCATTGATGGTCGGTAAACGATCAGTGGTAATTACTCATTCTCAGCAAAAAGAAGCTATCGCCAGCGTTTTAAAAAACGAAGGCTTCATTAAAGACTTCAGTGTTGAGACCGTAGAAAATAAACCGGTACTTGCGATTGCACTTAAATATGTCGCAGGCGAATCGGTTATTCACGAAATTAATCGTGTCAGCACACCGGGTAGACGCCAGTATGAAAAAAGCAATGGCATTACATCGGTAACCGGCGGATTGGGCGTTTCAATTCTGACCACCAGCAAGGGGGTTTTGAGTGATCGCCGAGCAAAAGAGTTGGGTATTGGTGGCGAAGTAATTTGCCACGTGTGGTAAGGGATCAACAATGTCAAAAATTGGAAAAAAAGCTATAACGTTTACTTCTGCCAAAATTGAGATTCAGGGGAATCACGTTACGGTGGCAGGAAGCAAAGCAACATTTAAACACGACTTACCTGCTGGCCTTACTGCAAAAATTGATGGTAAGAATCTTTTTGTCACTTCCGAGAAAAAAGATCGTCGCGCTCGCATGTTATGGGGCCTGCATCGTGCCCTTCTCGCAAATTCAGTCAAGGGCGTCGAAATCGGATTTGAACAGAAAATTACCATTGTTGGCCTTGGTTTCAAGGCTCAACAAGCAGGGAAAAAATTAACGTTTTCTCTGGGATATACCCACAAAATAGATCTTGAACTGCGGCCAGAAGTTACTGTTGAAATAGATAAAACCGGACAACTACTTGTCGTACGCTCCGCAGATAAATTTTTACTGGGCAATGCGGTTGATGCTATTCGTTCGCTCAGACCTCCTGAACCATACAAGGGAACTGGCATTATCAAAGATGGTGAGGTAATCATTCGTAAGGCCGGTAAGACTAAAGCAGCTGCAAGCGCATAGCAAGGGAGCTTCAACGTGAGTTTGTTAAGAAATTTTAGACGAAAATTGCAACGAAGAGTATACCGTGTACGTGGCAAACAACACCGCGGCGCTAAGTTACGTATCTCCGTTAATCGAAGTCTTAATCATATTTACGCACAAATTATTGATGACAATAAACACGAAACCGTGGCAAGTTATTCTTCGCAACAATTCGACAAAGTTGTTGGCAAAAAAACTGAGGTCGCAAAAAAGGTTGGACTTGAATTGGGCAAGATTGCCGTAACCAAAAACCTTGGCCCTGTTTTTTTTGATCGTGGTAGTTACTTATATCATGGAAGAGTCAAAGCTCTTGCTGATGGACTGCGCGAAGCTGGGTTAAAGTTTTAAATAGATTTCTGGGAATATACACTATGGCCGAAGAGAAAAACAAAAAGTCACTGGTTCACAACAAGCAACAGGAATCAGTTGAAGATTTTTCAGAATCAGTATTGAGCGTCAGGCGTGTAGCCAAAGTTATCCGAGGAGGCCGACGTTTTGCCTTTTCTGCACTTGTTGTGGTAGGCGATAGAAAAGGTAAGGTTGGCATTGCGCTTGGTAAGAGCCGCGACGTTTCTGCCGCGATATCAAAGGCTTTGCGCAAAGCGCGTAAACACATGGTTGCTGTTCCTCTTTACAAGACAACCATTCCTTACACCGTCACCGGTAAACATTCTGCAAGCAAAGTTATCATTCGTTCAGCTGCAAAAGGTACCGGCGTTATCGCAGGTGGTGCTGTTCGTTCCGTTATGGAAGCGATTGGTGTTCGTGACGTTTTGTCAAAAGTTATCGGAGCTTCTAATCCGCAGAACGTTGTCAAAGCTACTATGAATGCTCTTGCTAAACTTCGTTCGGCACAACAAATTGCACAACTTCGAGGCAAATCAGTCAAAGAAATTGTAGGAAACAACAATGCTACAACTCAACAATCTTAAAAAGCTCACCGAACCACGCAAACGCGTTGGCCGTGGTGGTAAGCGTGGACGCTATTCTGGTCGAGGGAAAGAAGGTCAAAAAAGTCGCACAGGTTCTACCAGCGAAATTAAGGCGTTTTTTGAAGGCGGACAAATGCCGCTGGTGCGCCGCATTCCACGTCGAGGCTTTGTAAATGCGTTAGCATGTAAACCAACAGTGGTTAACATCGAAGAACTCGAACGAAAATTTGCAGAAGGACAAACAGTTGATGAAGCATCTCTGCGAGAAAAAGGACTCATCAAAGGCAAAGGCGCAATTCGTATTAAAATCTTGGGAACAGGCGCGCTTACCAAAAAATTGACAGTCAATGTGCACGCCGTAAGTGCATCGGCAGCACAGGCTATTGAGAAGGCCGGAGGCGCAGTACAATTGCTATAGGAGATAGGCGGTGGTGGTTTTACTCCGTAATTTCAAAAACATTTTTCTTATTTCAGAACTTCGCAAAAAGCTGGCATTTACGCTTGGGATTTTTGCGGTTTTTCGTTTTGGTGCACACATACCAATTCCGGGCATCGACGTCGTTGCCTTGAACGCGTTGTTCAGTGGTAAATTTGGCGGCGGTTTTTTGTCGTCCCTTGATCTCTTTTCAGGGGGTGCGCTTAAAAACTTCGCTATTTTTGCACTCGGCATGGGTCCCTATATCAGCGCATCTATCATGATGCAATTGCTCACCATTATGGTGCCGTCACTTGAGGCATTATCAAAGGAGGGCGAATATGGGCGACGTATTATCAACCGCTATACACGATATCTGACGCTTGTTGTCAGTTTCGTGCAATCATTTGGAATTGCGGTTTGGATTGAACGTCAACAAAACATCGTTCTTACACCAGGTTGGGGATTCAGACTTTCTTCCGTGCTCTTTTTGAGTCTTGGCGCGCTCTTTGTTATGTGGCTTGGTGAACAAATCAATACACATGGCATTGGCAACGGAAGTTCAATGATCATCTTTGCAGGTATCATTGCGCGTTTTCCCGCCGATATGATGCGTGTTTTTGAAGGCGTACGTCTTGGACAAACGGATCTTCTTATGGTTGGTTTGCTGGGTATCGTTACCATTGCCTTCATTCTCTGTATCATCTTTCTTGAACGCGGTGAACGAAAAGTCCCTGTTCAATATGCAAAACGTGTTATTGGCCATCGCGTTTATGGTGGACAAAGCTCGTATATACCGCTCAAACTCAATCCAGCAAACGTCGTTCCCGTGATCTTTTCATCAGCAATTTTGCAAATGCCCCTTATGCTTACCGGCCTTTTGGCCGCACGCTGGCCCAATATCAACCAAGTTTTTATGGATTGGTTTAGCCACGAGGGGTTGTTGTTTAACGTTATGAATGCGGGACTCATTATCTTTTTTGCATTCTTTTACACCGCCGTTATTTTTAATCCAGTTGAATTGGCTGACAACATTAGAAAATCGGGTGGTTTTATTCCAGGAATTCGTCCTGGAAAGAAAACAGCTGAATTTTTTGACTACCTTCTAACACGTGTTGGATTTCCTGGAGCTGTTTATCTGGCGTTGCTCGCCATATTGCCTTCATTTTTGGGTAGGGTAATAGCACTTCCAACCATGTTTAGCGGAGTAAGTCTTTTGATCGTTATTGGGGTAGCTCTTGATACGTCTGCTCAAATTGAAGCTCATTTAATTGAGCGTCGCTACGAGGGATTTTTGGCGTCCGGCAGGCTCAAAGGACGTTACGTTCGTTAATTGTTTGTAATAATTAGACAACTTGTAATTAAAACAACAAGTTATGTGTCGAGGAATTGAATACGCTGATTTTTTGTGTGCATGTATATGGCTAATATCATACTGAAAAACAAAATTTCTTTAGAAAAAATGCGACGCGCAGGACAACTACTTGCGGCGATTATGGAAGACGTCAAGGAGCTGATTGCACCTGGGCAAAACACCCTTTCTATCGATGCTTTCATCGAGAAGCGTATGCATGCAGCACAACTTAAACCGGTGTGCAAGGGGTACGCAGGTTATCAATTTGCCACCTGTATATCACTCAATGATACCGTTGTTCACGGCATTCCTTCAAAAGAAGTTATTTTAAAATCTGGTGATTTTGTTAAAATAGATGTCGTTGGCGCTTTTAATGGTTATTGTGCTGATATGGCACGTTATTTTTTTGTAGGTGAAGTGAATCCAACAGCACATCGCCTCGCCCTAGCGGCGCAACAAGCTCTTGATGGTGCAATAGCGCAAGTTGGCCCAGGCACACGGCTCTCTGACATATCCTCTTTTATTCAACGTCATGTTGAGGCATCTGGATTTAACGTCGTTCGTGATTTTGCTGGCCATGGTATTGGCAAGTCTATGCACGAAGCCCCTCAAATTCCTAATTACGGCACTCCCGGCAACGGCCCGGAGCTACAAGAGGGAATGGCTCTTGCCCTTGAGCCCATGATTACTGAAAAAGGTTATCAGTTACGCATTATGAGTGATGGGTGGACCGCACGCACTGTTGATGGTGGTTTGGCGGCCCATGTTGAAGATACAGTTATTGTAACTAAAATCGGAGCAGAGGTTTTGACACGCTTATGAAAAACAAAGAAGACGTTATTGTCATGGACGGCATCGTTGAAAAGGCACTGCCAAATGCGATGTTTAATGTTCGCCTCTTAGAAGGCGGTCATGTCATCTTGGCTCACGTCTCGGGTAAAATGCGCATGCACTATATCAAGTTGCTTCCTGGCGACAAGATAGCCGTTGAGCTTTCGCCGTACGACTTGAGCAAAGGTAGAATTATTTCCCGGTATAAAAATTAAAGGCATCAACACACTGCAAATTGAGAAAGAAACATCATGAAGGTTAGAACGTCAGTAAAACCTATTTGTGAAAATTGCAAAGTTATCAAACGTAAGGGCGTTGTGCGTGTTATTTGTAGCAAAACACCGAAGCACAAGCAACGTCAGGGTTAATAGTTTTAGAAAAAATATTTAATGGTACGAGACGAGTGAGGTTGTTAATGGTACGTATAGAGGGCGTTGTATTACCCGATAAGAAACGTGTCGAGTTTGGCTTGGCGTATCTTTTTGGTATTGGGCTGACGCGTTCCCGCGAAATTTTGAAAGCCACCGGCATAGATCCGGACATTCGCATTAAAGATCTGTCCCACCAACAAGTTGCTGCTCTTCAAAAGCAGGTTACCCAAAACTACAAAGTTGAAGGCGAGTTGCGCAAAGAAATTACTATGGATATCAAGCGCCTTCAGGAAATTGGTTCCTATCGTGGGTTGCGTCACAAGAAGTCATTGCCTGTTCGTGGACAACGTACCAAGACCAATGCTCGTACTCGCAAAGGGCCACGAAAAGCTGCAAATATTATTCCTGTTAAAAAGCCGGTAACGAAAAAATAATCGCCATAATACACAAGGGTAGAGATGGCCTATAAAAAGAGCAAAAAGAAATTGCAAAGAAATGTTGAGACTGTCGTCGCCCACGTGCGATCGACATTTAATAATACACTTGTAAGTATTGCCACCACTGACGGCGATGTGCTTATGCGTACCAGCGCAGGCGCGCTTGGTTACACCGGAACGCGTAAAGGAACTCCTTACGCTGCGACACAGGTTGCTAACAAATTGGCCAAAGAAATGCTCGCACTGGGCGTACGCGTTGTCGAGGTCAATCTACAAGGCCCTGGTTCAGGACGTGACTCTGTGGTGCGTGCACTGCAGTCGTCCGGGCTTGGCATTAGCGTTTTGCGCGACGTAACAGCTATTCCTCATAACGGCTGTCGTGCACCTAAAAAACGTCGTGTGTAAAGAAATTGAGAGAATTTTGGAATATCAGATTTAAAGGACCTTATGGCAACGTGCAGTAAATGCAGAATGGCAAGCGAGAAGCTTTATTTGAAGGGGGCAAAATGCCGATCCCCAAAATGTACGCTTGAGAAACGCCCAACCACACCTGGTCAACACGGCAGGCGTGCAGGCTCCAAGAAGCTCACCGAATACGGCAAGCAACTTGAGGCCAAGCAAAAAGTAAAGATCATTTATGATATGCGCGAGCGTCAATTTCGACGCTTCTTTGATCTTGCATCAAAACTTCCTGGCATAACGGGCGAAACACTTCTTTCGCTTCTTGAACGACGACTTGATAACGTCATCTTCCGCCTTAAAATGGCTATTTCTCGCATACAGGCACGTCAGATGATTGTTCATGGCCACATTACGGTTAATGGTGTCAAAGTTGACCGCCCTTCATGCTTGGTCAAAGAAGGTGATGTTATTACCTTGACAACAGCCTCGCTCAACAACAAAGAATTTGTTGAAAATGTTGTCGACAAACGGCTTGGAACTGCTATCAAAGTCCCTGAGTGGCTCGACTTGCAGAAGAAAGATCGTCGCGGCGTAGTTATGCGTTTGCCACTACGTTCCGATATATCGATTCCAGCAGAAGAACATTTGATCGTTGAATTGTACTCTAAGTAACGGTAAACATGCTCAGTTGTGATGTTTTAAGAAATGGATGCAGACAATGAATTATAAGCCCTTGATTCTTCCCAAAGTGAGTTGGGATACAAAAGTTAGTTCAAGTACGTACGGTGAACTTATTGTTCAGCCGCTCGAGCCGGGCTTTGGCATCACTCTGGGTAATGCATTGCGCCGCGTCATGTTATCGGCAGTAGAAGGCTCTGCCGTCACTGCACTGATTATCAAAGGTGTTAATAACGAATTTTCGACCATCAAAGGCGTTGTTGAAGATAGCTTGAGCGTTCTTCTCAACATCAAAGAGATTGTGGTCAAAAACTCCACAGGGCTTCCTGGCAAAATGTATCTTTCCAAAAAGGGTGAAGGCCCTGTCACGGTTGGCGACATCAAGACTGATGCCCACTTGCTCGTCATCAACAAAGATCATGTCCTTGCTCATTTAGCAGCTGATGGCGACTTAGAAATTGAATTTTTTGTCGAAACCGGTCGCGGATATTTGCCTTCACAATGGCCACTTGGTCAAGCGTTGCAAGCAGATGGACGCATTTATTTGGATGCCATGTTTTCACCGGTACGACGCGTTGAATACCACGTTGAACAAGCCCGCGTTGGTGAACGATTTGACTGCGATAAGTTGGTTATGCGTATTTTTACCAATGGCGCTGTTGGTCCACAAGATATCGTCCACTATGGCACCTCGGTTTTACGCACGCAATTTGAACATTTCCTTCTTGCTAAAGAAATTCCTTTCAATGAAATTTCTCAAGCAACCGTGGAAGAAACAGAAAAAGAACATATTACTGATACCGAAAGCCCAACTAAGGGCTTGCCGGTTGAACTGTTCCTTAAACCTATTGACGAGCTTGAATTTTCGGTACGCGCTCACAATTGTTTAGTGGGTGCTGGCATTAAGCGCGTCATTGACCTGGTCAACCTGACTGAAGATGATGTACTTAAAATCAAGAATTTTGGACGTAAGTCGTTACGTGAAGTTAAAGAAATTCTCACCGCTTTTGGGCTCTCATTAGGCATGAACGTCAAAGAACTTGATCTCAAAAAGGCGCTCAAAGAGCGAGAGAAAAACGGCCAATAAATTTTGAATAAAACGTTGTAAAAGGTAGCACGTCATGATGCATCAAAACGGACGCAAAAAATTAAATCGCAAACCGGGTCACCGCAAGGCCTTGTTGCGTAATCAGGTTATTCATCTTATCACGTACGGTTGTTTACAGACTTCCAAGGTTCGCGCAAAAGAAGTACAGCGCATCGCTGAAAAGATGGTCACTATCGCACGCGATGGTTACAATTTTAATACCATTCGTCGGCTGAAGAGCGAACTTCCTTACAGCCAGATCGCCATCACTAAATTAATCAAAGAAATTGCACCTAAGTACCTTACACGCCCAGGCGGCTATACCCGCATTATTTCACTCGGCAATCGCATGAGCGATACAGCTCCGGTTGCTCGTCTTGAATGGGTTCTATAAGAGCCCGTTTTTTACGATATAAATTTTAAGAGCCGGTTTTTGCGCCGGCTCTTTTTTTTGGAACCCCTTGGCACATTCCTACCGGCAAAGGTGTAGAGCCAACTGGTGCTGCACGAAGTTTGGATCAAAGTTATCCTGCTTTGTGTATTTTTCACGCGCAACAACTTGTTGCGTAACACACAGGCGCGCTTTATAGACACGGCCTATTTCTAGCAAAAAGTTACGACCCATTTTCGAAGTTTCGCTATCTTCAGATGGTACAAGTTCTTCGGCTTTCTTTTTTGCTTCCACAAATCCTTTTCCACGGGCAAAGAGCTCATCAAACAAACGGCGCGCATTATTACGCACGTCCCTATCATCGGATGTTATAGCTTCTTGTGCTTTAGCTAGAGCGATCTCTAGATCTTGGCCTTGTTCAACAAGTGCCTGCAAAACTTTCAGCCCAAGTATCTGTACTTTTGTATCCGGTGATTTTAAGGCTTGAACTGCGCCAGTACGAGCTTCGTGAAATTTTTCTCCGTTATTAACATCAACCTTTAATGCGAAAAGATCGGCCTGTTGTTTATCAATGGTATAACTCACCGGTATTTGGCCAAGCAACGAAGGTTGTGATGGACGTCGTTGCTGGTCAAACTGCTCACTTGCAATTTTGAATCGTTCATTTTCAGAAGAAGCTTCCATAAATTTTTTCAATCGATCTACAGCACCTTGCATTTGTGTTTGATAAAAGAGTCCTAATCGAGTTCCTTGCAACAGAGGTGAGGGCGGAAGCTGTTGCTTGGAAAATCCACCAGAAGCTACAACCATTCTTATAAATTGATCTTGCATTATTTCATGGAAAATTGTATCTAACCCTTGTTCAAGCTCTGTCAGCTCTTTTGGTTGCATCGGACGATTATAGTAAACGTTAATTTTATACGCATGAGCCGGAATCTTGAATAACCCTGGAATCCAAATACGCGCTTGTTTCCACGCCAAAATTGAATAGCTGTTTCCCTTAGCATCTACACTTAATTCCCGTGGGTGCATCATACACTGGTCTAAAAAAGTAGAAATCTTTTTGATTCTATCGCGCGGTTCTTCAGGACCTGGAAAATCTGGGTTGGGGGTATCATCCCACTCATTATTTTTGCGCAACCATGCAAGCCACAAAGGCAAATCTCGCCATCCAAGGCCAATATTAAGTGAAAAATCAGAAGCTAAACCGATCGATTTCCCACCTTTGTGCGACAGGTAAAGAACCTCATCAACATACTTTTTATCAATAAGAAATTGAAAAAGCATGTTAAACATTTGAGAACCTGTGCATTTTGAAAAAAGCATTAAAATTTTATTCACAAATTTTGTATTAAATCCAAGTTTTCCAAAAATACCATTCAAAACCTCTTCTTCTCTTTGCGAAAAAACGCCACCCCCCTGTATAAAATATTGAATAGTTGCCTCTCCCTGCACCCGCTCACTGCCAAACAATGATAAATTCACGGAAAGCAACTGTGCACGAATATTTCCTGCATGATCAAAAAGTCCGCTTCCACCTGGAAGTTGACTCCATTTGCCTTGACCAAAACTGCATTGCGCATAAAATGGCGCTTTAAATTTCTGTGTTTTATCAAGAAAATCATTTAGATCAACCGCGCCGAAACAATTGATTGTGGTATCAAATCGCAACATTAGCTGGTGTACACCTGCAAGATTTTGGAGATTGTGAATCTTTTGATACACCAAATTTAAAACACCAAGCTCCCCTCTCAGCGCGTGATAACAAACATAATGGGTCGGGCTGTACAATTTTTCTGTATCCAACGCCTTTTTGCATTCAGCAGCTAAATGCTCAAAACGCCCAAAATCGTCGTACAAGAATTTTGAAATGATGTCAGTTATTTTTACATCAAGCGCATTCTTTAGACGGCTTTGTTCTTCTCCGTCCGGAATATCCGTTTTATTGAAACATGCCAAAAGATCAGCTTCTGTTTGTGAATAGGGAAATTTGCCAGTTTGAGCAAGCTGTTTGCATTTTTCTTCGACATCTTGCCAATACTTCTGCAAATCGGTCTCTACACGCTTTTTTTCAGGCTCAACATACTGAGCCCAATAATTTTCAAAGCGATTTATGAGGAGCTGCCTAAACACCACACCACTTCTTAAATTTTCAGGAGGGTATTCTTGCTCGCCCAAAATTATGGATACCAATTGATCTTGCTCAGACAAAGGAACCGCCGGCAAAGAAGTCGCCGCAAAACAAAAATGTCGTAGATATCCTATAAAAAACGCCGTCAGACAGATCACGTTTATACATTTTTTCCACAACATCGCCGAATCCTTCCTTCATTATGCCGGTCAAGACGTAATACTCTGAACACGTTAAAGGGCCAGCTTTTACACCGGCCCTTTTGGTTTATTACCGCAGTTTGAACAACTAGAATGCGTAGTTGTAAGTCCCGCTAAGTTCAAATGTCTTTGGCACATTCCTACCGGCAAAGGTGTAGAGCAAGCCAAGATGGACGCGAGAGCCAAGGTCGGCCTGATAACTCCAATCAAGACCAATGCGATGCTCAAGTTGGACGGTTTCTTTGACAAGTGAATCAACATCATATTGATCTGCCGTCAAGCCTGTTGCTGTATCTTTGAGCTTGCCGCGGAAGTCATAGAACATATCCAAGAAGGCGCGGGGAAGCATGAAGCGTTCAAACATGTTACCAACTCTGAATTTGAATTCTGTTCCTTTGGTAATGCGGACGCTGGTTGCTTTGTCGCCAAAGTTGCGTACGGAAGAATCGTAGTCGTCAATGGCAGCGGCGGTACTTGGGGAGGTAATTTCCGTACCATCACTCTGAGCGCGAGACATTCTATCGCCAAAAGCAATTTCCGTAGCAAGTTCCCCATTAACTTCGCTCACATGATGTCCGTAAACGGTATTATCCACCGCGATTTCAGGCAAATTGATTCTACGTGGCACGCGACGATTCACATGCGCTGGTAAACTAAATGATACATTTGCCCAAATATGGGGATTAAGATATTTGGCATAGCTGAAAAGCACCGAACCGAATCCGGCAATCTCAGAGAATCCGCCATTGCCAAGATCAGGGGCCCACAGCTTGTGCATCGCCGCTTTTTTGCCCGTTGGGAAAAGAGCACGAAGACCAACTACCAATTTGTCATAGTTGGCTGAATTCATCTGTCCATTGATGAAGATTGCCACGTCACCAATGCCTTCGGTTGAACCACCGAGTTCGTACATTCCCTTGGCATCAAGCATATCTCTCACAAATCGGACTGGATCTGCTCCATAGCGGCGTAGGAAGACATTGGCTGCTGCAAGATCCTGAGTAGTTGCATCAGTGGCCACAACCTCTTTACTAATAGGACCAAAAGCACCATTGGTAATATCACCCGTAGTATCTGGTGGATAAATTGGTTTAATCGCAAAATTAGAAAGTTTACTATGCATTCTCAAACGATTACGCTTGTATAACACTGGAATCTCAAAACCAATGGCCACATTTTTGCTAATAATGTAACGGCTAAAATCAAATGACATCCCATACTCTTCGGAACGCCCCTTAAGGTTGATGATTTCATTGGCTAGATAATACAAATATTCATTATGCGCATAATAAGGACCTTCCAATGGGTCATTCAAAACTAGTTTCCGTGGACGCTGTTGAACCAACTTACTCGCTAACAAAACATCCTGTACCCTAATTGGCTCGGTACCAAACGCCAGCTTAGTAATATTACTCTTGCTGCCCGCATAATTTGGGCCATAGCAATCGCAGGCATACTTGTAATCAAGATTGATGTTGAGCAGCGTTCTCTTTTCAAAAAACAATGCGCTGGTTGGCCACGTTGGTGATTTGTAAAGATCGGCATACGCACCGGCAGCATGGTCCTCGCGCGACATATCCTTGCGCATCTTCTTCCACTGAACTATTTTTTGCGCACGTTCAGCACGGTCGGCGTGGATGCCAGCATATTTTTCATGCCGTTTGTTACGCCAATACGTATTCATTTCGGCATAATTGCGCAAACGCGAATCTCTGCGCGATTTGGTTTTTTCTTCGCTGCGACGCGCTTTGGATTCACGCTCAAGATGGCGACGCTGCGTTTTTTCTTTCTCTCTATTCTCTGATGCATGACGTTTCTCATGGCGTTTCTCACGACGCTCTTCACGCATCGACTGAGCCTCTCGTTTCATTTCTTTATAGGGCTTTTCAGTCTTGGCTCGTTTTTCATCACGCTCATGTTTGCGTTCTGCACGGCGCGCCTCGCGATCACGATGTTCTTGTTCTTCACGCAGCTCTTTTTCGTGCCGTCTTTGCTCGCGCGTCGACTCTTTTTTCTCGCGCTCAAGATGTTTATTTTCTCCGTGTTCTTTGCGCTCTTGCTCTCTACGAATGGCACGCTCACTACGCGCTTTCTCTCGTTCTGCACGTCGTGCTTCACGCTCTGCTCTATGCATCTGACGATCAGAAGATTCTTCTTCTTGTACCATGTCATGCTTCTTGGCTGTCCTCACGTGGCGCTTTGCTTCATGCCGTTGTTCGCGCTCAAGTCGCTCTTGTTCATGGCGAGCCTTGCGTTCTTCTTTGCGCTTTGCACGTTCGGATTGATCATCATTCTCTTGAACTTGTGCATGCTCTTCTTTTTTCATTTTTTTGCGTTCTTCACGCTCAGCGCGGCGAGCCTCACGCTCACGATGCTCCTGTTCTTCGCGAGCCTCGCGCTCCGCTCTATGCCGTTCCCGCCTCTCTTTGTGTTCACGACTTTCTTCGTCGTCATCGTTGACACGGGCCGTGCACGTACTGCCCAGCGCAAAGGCCGCAAGCAATAACCACAAGCTAGTTTTCTTCATGTGTCTCCCCTTGGTAATAAACCGTCATCGTGCTCTACTTTTTTACGTTATTTCCACACAAATTACGTAAGACTGCCATCTGGATTGACTGTAAATTTGTCGCTTGTCTTACTGTTATGCCCATCAACATACACAGCGCCATTTACCGTTCTTTCATCATCTATAACATCATTGGTATCCAGGGCATCTGACAAAAATCCAGCGACTGTCCAAACCCTTGAATCACCATACATATCGAGCAACAGCGTGCTTGAGGTTAAATTGGATGATCTATTCATCAATGCGCGCATCAATCGTTGTGATGTCATATCAGGGATGGTTGCGTACAGGTCATCTGAATGATACGTAATACGACCGGTAATCGTTTTGTCGGCATCACTGTTGACGTAACGAACAAATCCCGGGCCCTTATCTGACGCAGTATCCCAATCTATATATGCCTCAAGGCCATCGTAACTAAACGTAGTAGGCGTAATTCCTTGATTGTCTCCCAGCGCGAATATGCCGCCGCCCGAAACAATAAGCGAGCTGCGATTAAACGCAAGCTCAACAAGGTTGCCGGGGATGGCACTTATGTTCGATGCATTTGACGAATTAACCTCAAATACACCCGCAGGACCAACACCCAACGTCGCACCATTTTCAAATTTGATGTAGGTCGTTGCATAGTGTGCTGAGAATCGCGCACTAGGATCGCCACGCAAATGGCGATCTTCAAGCACAACTGGTTCAACCCATATCTGACCGCCGTGGGTAACATAAAATAAAATATTGTTGGCCGTCAGGGATGATGGTCCACCAACTAATCCATTGTCCGTAGGCGTATCGCGGCCAACGAGCAGCTTACTTACCATAGCATCCAAAAGAATGCTTGCAGCCTGCTCAACAATGACGCTTCCGATGCCCAATATATTGGCCGTTGAATTCGCCACAACACTCATGACTGCACGATCGGTAAGCACCAGCTTTGGACCAGCATGACCAATGGCAGGAGCAGGGCTCGTATTCTTGAAGTTCAAAATCATACCATCCGCAAGCTCAACGCGTCCTGGACCAGATACTTTGAGCAGCGATCCATTTTCCAGGTCAATCTGCGTTGAATCTTTGATAGTAAGCGTCTGAGCGCCCTCATCAGGAAATTCAAACGTCACTGCGGCGTTGGTATTAAAGTAGAACGTGTTGGGATCAATAGCGAAGTTGTATGTTTTGAGTTTAATCACATTGCCCGTACCAACAATGTTGATGATATGCGTACCATTTATCAGATCAACATCGGCACCTAACTCCACTATGGCATTGCCCAGCAACGAGAGATTGAGCGACAGGCTGTTATCTACTGAAAAGTTCTTTATCGTCGCATCTTGTGCCGCAAGGTTACCGCTCAGCGGCTTCAACCCGCTCTGAGCCTTCAAATCATGAATACCTTTCCACACCGGTTGATCGTACCTTACCGCTCCAAGATTATTGAGCGGTGGGTGGATGGTGCGACGTGGTTGTTCTGTTGTAACAGCACGCACT